>CAJHVP010000099.1_pt1 | contig 40870 bp, 42 predicted proteins | sample 9196921 | NCBI WGS metagenome assembly CAJHVP01 (sample SAMEA7706184, study PRJEB36976) | symbiont metagenome | biome: Marine hydrothermal vent biome [ENVO:01000030]; feature: Bathymodiolus gill tissue material [ENVO:01001393]; material: Bathymodiolus-dominated oceanic mussel reef...
ATAGCGGGGTTTAATGGGAGAAATATGAAAAAAAATAGGGAATAGCGGGGTTTAATGAGAAAAATATGAGAAAAATTGGGTTTTAGATTTTTTTTAAAAAAATTCTTTAAATTCAACGGTCTCAATACCTAACAAAAATGCACGGTATTTGAATGCCAAGTTAATACGCACTAGCAAAAGACCTTTATAATGCCTACTATGAAAATTGCTGTACTGATGGATAATATTGCCAATATCAATCCAAAAAAAGACTCTTCACTAGCCATGATGCTAGAGGCTACGCATCGAAAGTGGGAAATTTATACTTTGGATACAACCGACCTATTCGCAAATAAAGACGGTGTTTATGCACACGCTTCACAAACCACTGTGGCTGATAATCTTCAACACTGGTTTGAAAAAAAACCCAGTCAAATAATGGCATTAAGTGCATTTGATGTTATTTTGATGCGCAAAGACCCACCGTTTGATATGAATTATATCTATGCCACTTATTTTTTAGAACAGGCAGAAAAACAAGGGGTGTTGATTGTCAACAAACCACAATCCTTGCGTGATGCTAATGAAAAATTATTTGCGCTGAATTTTCCACACTGCATACCAAAGACCTTAGTAAGTAGCAATCAAGCACAAATTAAAACTTTTATTGAAGCCCAACGAACTGTAGTAGTCAAGCCACTAGATGGCATGGGCGGGCATGATATTTTCAAATTTGAAACAGGTACAGGTGATAGTGAGATAAACACCACATTAGAACGCTTGACAAACAATAATAAGCGTCCAATTATGGTGCAAGAATTTTTGCCTGAAATTGTTAAAGGTGACAAACGCATTTTATTAATTGATGGCAAGCCGATTGATTATGCCTTAGCACGCATCCCTGAAAAAGGTAGCTTTAAAGGCAATTTAGCCGCAGGTGCAACGGGCATTGGACAACCTTTAAGTAAGCGTGACTATTGGCTGTGCGAACAAATAGCACCTACTTTAAAAGCTAAAGGCTTAATGTTTGTCGGATTAGATGTAATCGGCAACACCATCACCGAGATTAATGTTACTAGCCCAACCTGCATTCGTGAACTAGATACACAATTTAATTTAAATATTGCCGGTGTGTTATTTGATGCAATTGAGCAAAAGATTAAACCTCAGAAATAACCTCAAAATCATTCAAACTACCCGTAATAGCAAAACCAATGACTTTGCTTGTGTTTTGATATCAAGATTAATAACTTGCAATCGTTGTATCTTTATTTATGCAAAGGTCTCATAGTATATAGCTCGCTGTAAACTATTGTTTTAATTTTAACTGCTAAACAGATACCGAGCCAATATAACACCCAGACCTGCTGCCAATAACGATAATAATATATTAAATAAAATATTGATACTGGCTTGTCCATAATGCCCAAGACTAATCATCTCTACTGACTCCCAAGACAAAGTTGACATTGTGGTTAATGAACCCGTTAAACCGATCAACAACATTAATCGGTATGTCTCATTAAGTGCCGCTTTTTCCAATATGACGACTGCCAAAATGCCTGCTATAAATGAACCAATAACATTGGCACTGAGCGTTCCATAGGGAAGGGTATTGCCAAAAGTTGCATTCATAAACTGTGTTAAATAATAACGCATACTTGCGCCAATAGTCGCACCTAATCCAATTGCCAAAACTGTTGGGAAAAAAGTCATTATGAACCCCTTAATTGTTTTAATTTTTCACTAATTTTAATCTCTAAACCACGCTGCGTTGGTGCGTAATAATTTTGCTCGCCCAACGCTTCAGGAAAATAAGTTTGTCCTTTTGCCACAGCGTCTTGTTCATTATGTGCATAACGATAACCTTCACCATAACCCAAGTCGTTCATCAACCCAGTGGGGGCATTGCACAAATGCTTCGGCACAGGTAGATCTCCCGTTGCTTTTGCTTCGCTCATTGCTTGATTAAAGGCCTTATAAACTGCATTTGACTTAGGTGCAACGGCACAATACACCGCCGCTTGTGCAATTGCTCGATTGCCTTCTTTCTCACCTACTCGCTCAAACACCTGCCAAGCATTTAGCGTGATTTCTAACGCCCTAGGGTCGGCATTACCAATATCCTCTGAGGCGATGGCTAACAGTCGCCTAGCAATAGTTTTTGCATCGCAACCTGCCACCAGCATTCTTGCCATCCAATACAAAGCCCCATCAGGTGATGAACCACGCACTGATTTGTGAAAAGCGGAAAGTTGCTGATAAAAAATATCCCCGCCCTTATCAAAAACACTGATTTTTTCTTGCAACAACTGCCCTACTGAATCCACATCCAGTTTATCCAACTTAGCCAATGCAATTTGCTCAACAATATTAATCAATCGTCTAGCATCGCCACCACTCGCATTGATAACACTGTCTTGTGCTGGTTTATCCATGTTTGTTAGATTTTCGTGCGTCAAGGATCGCCGCAAAATTTGCGCCAATTCATCTGCCTTTAATGGCTCAAGCACATACACGCTCAAACGCGAAAGCAAAGCAGAATTCAGTTCAAACGACGGATTTTCTGTTGTCGCGCCAATCAGTGTAATTAGCCCTGATTCGATATGTGGTAAGAATGCGTCTTGTTGCGACTTATTAAAACGGTGAATTTCATCAACAAATAAAACAGTTTGCTGTTTAATATTTTGAAATTTTTTAGCGTTTTCTACTACAATTCTCAACTCTTTAACACCATCCAATACCGCACTAAGCTGGGCGAAATGCCCCTCAACTTGTTTGCAAATAATGCGTGCTAAAGTGGTCTTCCCTGTGCCTGATGGCCCCCACAAAATCATTGAATGCAACTGTTTATTGTCAATCGCCTGCTTTAATGGATGCCTATCACGCAACAAATGCGACTGCCCAAAGAACTCATCTAAGATTTGTGGCCTTAAACTCTCAGCCAAAGGTTTCAATAAAGGTTTCATAAGTTAATTTTTGTCACTTTAAAATGTGCCTGTTGATTTAAAATCAAAATTACTGATAGACCCCGCTGTTTTGCTAAAGCTGTGGCTCTTTGACTGCCCATTGCCATCATGGCCGTGGCGTAAGCATCTGCTACCATTGTTTGTGGATGAATGATGCTCACTGATGCCAAATCACTATTAGCAGGTAGTCCGGTGTGTGGATTAAGAATATGCATATAACGCTTGCCTTGCCAAATAAAATAATGACGATAATTACCAGAAGTGGCAATTGCTTGGTTTTTTAGAGTCATGGCAATTGGCGCTGCCTTGTTTGGGTGTTCCACGCCCACTGTCCACGCTTTCCCCTCATTGCTACCAGCGCTTCGTACTTCGCCACCAATTTCTACCAAATAGTTTTTTGTATTGAGCAGTTTGGTGATTTCATCTACGCCATACCCTTTGGCAATGGCTGATAGGTCAATATAGATATCTCTGGTTTTTTTAACCATTTTGTGAGTGTCATCTTTAAGCATTAAATACGCAATTGAGCTGTTTTCAAATGCTTGTTGCACTTGAGATTGGGTTGGTCTTTGCGCGGTTTTATTAGCGCCAAAACCCCACACATCAACTAAATGTCCAATGCCGGGATCAAAATAGCCATCGGTTTGTTGATAGATTTCTTTGGCTGCTTTTAAAACATAAAACAACTCACCAGAAACTTTAGTCCACTTATTGACTGGCTGTTGATTAACCACAGATAATTCAGATTTAGCATCCCAAGTTGAAAAGATTTGATTGATTTGCGCAAGCCTGTCGTCAATTTTTTGCTGAGATATGCCCTTGTCACCAACCGTTTTCACCGTATAAGTGGTGCCCATAATTGAGCCAGTAAAGGTGTTGATTTTTTCACTCACGCCACAAGCACCGAGCACCAGAATAATGCTGATAAGGTATAATTTTGCTATGCTTCGATTCATATTTCTCTTTATTTTCACGATTTCAGCAGGTTTAAGCAATTTAAGCCTTGCTAAGACAGATGATACCCTTAGCGCTGATACCACGCAAAATTTTGAAGCATTCTTGGCACAGATCCGCATCAAAGCAATCAAGCAAGGTATCTCAGAAACAACACTAGAGCGTGCTTTTAACGGATTAACGCTCAACCCAAAAGTCATTCAATACGACCGTAATCAAGCAGAATTCACCTTAAACTTTTGGCGTTATATCAATTCAAGAGTGAGCAGTAATCGCCTAGAAAAGGGCAAGATTAAGCTTGAAGAAACTCGCCCTCTGTTAGAGCGCATTTATAAAAAATATGGCGTGCAGCCTTCAATCTTAGTGGCCTTTTGGGGGTTGGAAACCAACTACGGCAAACATGTAGGGAAAATGGCACTTGTGCGTTCATTGGCAACATTGAGTTTTGATTTGCGTAGACGCGCCTTTTTTACCAAGGAGTTATTAATTTTGCTCAAACTGATTGACCAAGAAAAACTACCCCACAACGCACAAGGCTCTTGGGCAGGTGCCATGGGTAATACACAATTTATGCCAAGCAATGTTGAAGCCTACGGCGTGGATGCAGACAAAAATGGCAAATTAGACCTCTGGGATAGCAAGGAAGATATTTTTCATTCAAGTGCTAATTTTCTAAAGCGCATTGGTTGGCATAGAGGCGAACGCTGGGGTCGTGAGGTAACAGTGCCTGAAGATTTTGATTTTTCATTGTCAAACTTAAAAATCAAAAAAACCATTAGAGAATGGGCGTCTTTAGGGGTTAAACCCGCAAATGGCAAAAAAAATACTCGCTCATTGCCCTCACCACTTAAAGCATCATTGATTTTACCAATGGGACATAAAGGCCCTGCTTTTTTGATTTATAGAAACTTCCATGCCATTCTCAGATGGAACCGTTCAATTCTCTATGCCTTATCTGTTGGTCATCTATCTGATCGCCTTAATGGACAATCTGTGCTTATCGCTGAATCTGCTGATGAGCCATCGCTGAGTCGTGATGATGTATTTGCTATTCAAACCATGCTCAATGAATTAGGTTTTGACGCTGGCAAACCTGATGGGTTTTCAGGTCCAAAAACTCGCAACGCTACTCGTGAGTATCAGCGTGCAAACAATTTAGCCATTGATGGTTATGTTGGCTACCAGTTATTACAAGCGTTAAAGAAACGAAATGAGTATTGAAACCTACTTAGGCTTTGATGTGGGGACAAAACGCACGGGAGTTGCGATTGCTAATAGCCTAACACACACAGCAAACGGCATTGGTGTGGTTGAAAATAACAAAAATGGCGCTATCAATTTTGCAAGATTTGATGCAATTATCAATGCACATAATGTGGATTTATTTGTGGTTGGTTTGCCCCTTAATAAAGATGGCAAAGAGCAAGAAATGACCTTTATTGCTAAGTCATTTGGACGCAAATTGACCAACAGATACAAGTTAGAAACTGTGTTTATTGATGAGTATTTATCATCATCTGATGCCAAAAAACAACTAAAATATAACCATTATCATCCGAATGCAAAACGCGGTGATGTAGACAAACGCTCAGCTGCGTTAATTTTGCAAACTTGGCTAGAGGACAACTAAACACTGATGAATAAAGATTTGATTAGTAATGATATTCAACTAGACTCATCTGGAAAGTTAATCCATCTATTAGGTCTTGAAGGGCTTTCTAAGAATCATTTAACCCACATTTTAGATGTTGCTGATGGTTTGCTTGATGTTCAAGGTAATTTAAAAAAATCCAAAGCGCTCGACGATATGAGCATTGCTAACTTGTTTTTTGAGCCCTCTACCCGAACACGAAATACTTTTGAAATTGCTGGAAAACGCACCAGTGCCAATATTATCAATGTTGATTTAGCCAACTCAGCCACCAAGAAAAACGAATCCCTATTAGATACCATGCACACGCTCAAAGCGATGCAAATCGATATGTTTGTTATTCGCCACAAACAAAGTGGCTTGCCACATCATGTAGCTGAAAACATTGATGGTGTTTCTATTTTAAATGCGGGCGATGGTATTAACGCTCACCCAACACAAGCATTATTAGATATGTTGACCATTCGCCAACACAAACAAAGTTTCGAGGATCTATCCATAGCCATTGTGGGCGATATCACTCACTCACGCGTGGCACACTCTGATATTCAAGCACTCAAAACCTTAGGGGCAAGTGATATTCGTCTCATTGCGCCAGCAGGTTTGCAATACGACTCTAAGCAATGTGCGACAGTTAAATGTTTTGATAATATTGAAGAAGGCATCAAAAACTGTGATGTGGTGATGGTGTTGCGCCTACAAAAAGAACGCATGTTAGAAGCCGATATTCCTAACGAACAAGAATACTTTGACAATTACGGCTTAACACCTGAACGCCTAGCATTGGCAAAATCGGATGCCATTGTGATGCATCCTGGTCCGATTAATCGTGGCGTTGAAATTGATTCCTCTGTTGCCAATGGCAAGCAATCTGTGATTCTTCAACAAGTAAGCAATGGTATTGCGGTGCGTATGGCAGTGATGGAAATCTTGGCTGGAAACTCTTAATGGAAGACTTTATGACAGACAATAACCTCATTGACTACAACGAAGTCAAGAGCACTCTGTACAACTTAAATACTGATGATACTATTGCCAATGCACACGGAATCTTATGTGGTTTTTCCTGTGTTAAGCCTGAGCTTAAGTTAGACGATTGGCTAAATGAAATCTTGGTGAGTATCGATTTAAACAATGTGAATGAAAAGGATGCTCACGAACAATTAGCAAAAATCTACAACACCACGCTATCGCAACTTAGCGACACCACACTCAACTTTCAACTGCTGATTGCCGATGAAAACTCTAAACTCAGAGAGCAAGCTGATACGCTTATTCAGTGGTGTCAGGGATTTTTAGTTGGCTTAGGCTTACAAAAAGTATCCACCACTGATGAAGATGTCTTGGAAATGATTAAAGACTTCAGTGAAATATCTAAACTTGATGGTAATGTTTTAGATGATGAGCAAAACGCACAAGACCTCAGTGAAATTATTGAGTTTGTGCGTATGGGTACCTTGCTCATTCAAGAAACCCTGCAACCTTCCAAGCAAGATTATATCTCTCCAGACACGCTACATCAAGCTTAATTACTGATAATCCAAAAAAAACCCTTGCCAGAGCAAGGGTTTTAGAGGAATTAGTATGTCACCATTTATTTATCTACTTGAGGAGAGGATAAAATTTCATTGGGGGAAAAATGGTGACATGTGAATATTATATCACGAAAATATAATATTACAAGTCTAGTATATATATAAATTCTAATATAGTTTTGTAGAGCACAAATAAAAAAGCCCGTAAAGATACGGGCTTTTTTAAAAAATATGGTGGCCACACCTAGAATTGAACTAGGGACACAGGGATTTTCAGTCCCTTGCTCTACCAACTGAGCTATGTGGCCTTACGACAAAGATGGCATTATACCTATAATTAAAACTACTCACCTAAAAATCTTTCAGCATCAAGTGCTGCCATACAGCCTGAACCTGCTGAAGTAATGGCTTGACGATAAATATGGTCTGCCACATCTCCCGCTGCAAATACCCCTTCAACACTGGTCTGAGTAGCATTGCCTTGTGTGCCACTTTGTATCTGAATATAGCCATGATTCATTTCTACACTGCCTTTAAAAATACCCGTATTTGGTGTATGCCCAATAGCAATAAACACACCATGCACATCAATATCTTTAGTGCTGCCATCATTGTTCTTCAGCCTCAACCCTGTCACACCTGCATCATCGCCCAATACCTCATCAAGGTTGTTATTGTATTCAATGGTAATATTGCCCGTTTTTGACTTCTTAATAAGTTGCTCAGACAAAATCTTTTCACTAGAGAATTTATCTCTACGATGCACAATAGTAACATGGTCTGCTATGTTTGATAAGAATAATGCCTCCTCTACTGCAGTATTACCTCCACCAATCACAGCAACCTTCTGCCCACGATAAAAGAAACCATCGCAAGTTGCACAAGCGCTTACACCTCTACCTTTGAAGGCTTCTTCTGATTCTAGACCTAAGTAACGCGCACTTGCGCCTGTGGCAATAATCACAGCATCAGCAGTGTAAGTTGTTGTATCAGCACTGTTTAATTTAAAAGGCTTAGATGAAAAATCAACTTCAGTAATAGTGTCATTAATAATTTCAGTGTTAAAACGCTCGGCGTGTTGCTGCATACGCGTCATTAAATCAGGGCCTTGCACACCTTCATTGTCACCCGGCCAATTATCCACATCGGTGGTGCTCATTAACTGACCCCCTTGCTCCATACCGCTAACAATAACTGGGTTAAGGTTTGCTCTGGCCGCATAAATAGCCGCAGAATAACCCGCAGGGCCAGAACCAACAATTAAAACTTTACAGTGTTTATTCTTGCTCATTTAAATACCAATCCTTTATACTTATACAAATTAAAATAGCTATTATAAAGCAAACACAAATCACCTTGAAAAAAAATAACAAACTCACCTCTCGCAATATTTCCCAGCCTCGCTCACGCATAAAAAGCGAGATATTTTTTATCGCACTTACCACCTTCGGCTTAGTATTCCTTGTTGCGCTTATATCTCATTCACCAATAGAAACACCACTGTCTAGCGCACTTGAAGAGCCAATAACAAATTCAGCAGGGATTGTTGGCGCCTACTTAAGTGATATTGGCTTATCATTTTTAGGTTATAGCGCCTACCTGATTCCAATCTCATTAATTTGGCTGGGTTATAAAATCCACAAAAATGCTGAGCAAAAGCCTGCCAACCCCAATGTGGCTAGAGTTCGATTTATTGCAACGATTGTACTGATTATCTCGTTTTCAGCATTACTTGCATTACTTGCACAACTTTCCACAAACAAGGGTCCTGCAGGTGGTGATATTGGCAATATATTACACAACTACTTTGGCGTATTATTTGGCTCAATATCCATTGTTGTTTATCTTGGCGTTATTATGATTAGCACTGGTATTGCTAGCCCACCACTATGGAAAAATGTCTTTGCCTTCATTGCCACTTTGTTTGCAAAATTCAAAATGAAAAGCTCTAAAGCTAAAGCAACCATCACGCCTACATCAAAGCTAGCAGCCAAAAAAATAGGCCTATTTGGCAAGCTAAGGTCTGCTAAAACAAAACCAGTAAAGAGAAAAACCACAGCTACTACAAACAACGCCAGCCTGCCTAATAATAAAACATTAACGGGTCTGCCTGATTTGTCACTACTTGATGATATTAAAAAGAACACCAAGGGTTACTCTGAAAAAGAAATTGAAGAAATGTCACAGCAAGTGGAAATCAAACTCAAAGATTTCGGCTTTGATGTCAGTATCACCGCGGTCACACCCGGTCCAGTAATCACACAGTTTGAGTTATCACTGGCACCAGGCGTAAAAGTATCACAAATTATGAACCTGAACAAAGACCTTGCTCGCGCCTTGTTGGTTGAAAGCGTTCGTATTGTTGATGTTATTCCAGGTAAACCTGTTATTGGTTTAGAAATTCCAAATACCCAGCGAGAAATGATTGGACTTAAAGAGGTTTTATCTTCTAATGAATTTAATAACTCACCTTCTATGCTTACCATGGGGCTTGGTAAAGATATTAACGGTCAGCCCGTGGTCGCAAATTTGGCAAAAATGCCACACTTGTTAGTAGCAGGATCAACAGGAATGGGGAAATCTGTTGGCTTGAACGCAATGATTTTAAGTGTGCTGTATAAAGCCACACCAGAGCAAGTGCGTATCATTATGATTGACCCTAAAATTGTTGAGCTATCTTGTTACAACGATGTGCCTCACTTACTAACCCCCGTTATCACTGATATGAATCAAGCGGCTTCTGCACTGTGGTGGTGTGTGAATGAAATGGAGCGTCGTTATTCACTATTGGCTACATTTGGGGTGCGTAATATTGAGGGCTTTAACGAAAAACTTGAAAAAGCCAAAAAGAAAAACTCGCCCTTACTTGACCCGTCTTTTAAAGAAGGAACCGCTGAAGAAGGCGAGAGCGCACCTGAATTAGAGTCATTACCACTGATTATGTTGGTGATTGATGAATACGCCGATATGTTAGGTGCACTGCAACAAGAAGATCGTACTAAGGCTAAGCGTGTAGAAGCACTTATTATCCGTCTTGCACAAAAGGCGCGTGCTGCAGGCATTCATTTAATTATTGCCACTCAGCGCCCAAGTGTTGATGTGATTACCGGACTTATTAAATCCAATGTACCTTCTCGCATTGCTTTTAAAGTTACTTCAAAAGTTGACTCTCGCACCATTCTTGACCAAGGCGGTGCAGAGCAATTGTTAGGCATGGGTGATATGCTTTATATGACACCAGGCATCTCACATCTATCTCGTGTGCATGGTGCTTTTGTTAGCGATGATGAGATTGCAAATGTGGTTGGTTTCTTGCGTGAACATTCACAAACCAATTATCTTAATAGTGTTGTAAACTCTCATAGCGAATCCACTGATTCGCATGAAGGCACTGGGGAGCATGTAGGTGAGACGGATGAATTGTATGATAAATCAGTACAGATTGTTACCTCAACACGCAGAGCCTCTATTTCAAGCCTACAACGACGCTTGCGTATTGGCTACAATCGTGCGGCGCGTATTATTGAAGACATGGAAGCAGCAGGTGTTGTTAGTGGCATGAATAGTGCAGGCAATCGACAAGTATTAGCACCGGGACCAATTGATGAAAATTAAAGTATTCATTCTAATCACCGCCTTATGGGCAAATGTTGCCATCAGTGGCAATAGCAAAACCAACCAGTTCTTTGAGTTTTTCAATTCGGTAGAGTCGCTGAAAGCCAACTTCTCACAAACAGTTTATGACGAAGGCTTTACATTGATAAGTAGCACGACAGGTAGTTTTGCATTTCAGCGTCCAAAAAAATTATTCTGGCACACGAAAAAACCCAACGACCAAATATTGCTACTGAACAATCACGAATTATGGCAAATTGATACCGAGCTTGAGCAGGCTGTTTTACAAGAAAAAAAAGACCTTTCTAAAACGCCGCTCTATTGGCTGATTAACAGACCTGATTCCCTCAAGAATACGCCAAAATTTTCTCATAGTGAAGGCGACATTGATTGGTACTTAGCAGCAAACACATACAGTCAGCCAATAGAGTTTGGCTTTACAGATGGTTTGTTGCGTGCTATTTCACTAGATAATGAACTTGGGCAAATTATCACCATTACCTTTGACCAATTGGCTATTAACCCCACTATCACACCAAAAACTTTTGAGTTAAGCATTGACTCAAGTTTTGATATTATTAGGTAGCTTTACAACCTAACTTCTATGCCATTTTCTTGCATGGCCTGCTTAGCCTGCTCGATAGTATATTCACCAAAATGAAAAATACTAGCGGCCAATACCCCGTCTGCACCGCCTTGTAAAACGCCTTCAGATAAGTGTTCTAAATTACCCACACCGCCAGAGGCAATCACTGGCACATCAACTGCATTTGCTACTGCCCTGGTAAGCGCTAAATCAAACCCTGCCTTAACACCGTCGCAATCCATTGATGTCAATAGCACCTCACCAGCACCGTTCTCACCTTGTGTCATTTTTACCGCCCATTCAAGTGCATCAATACCTGTTGATTTACGCCCACCATGAGTGAAAATCTCCCACTTGCCTGCAGCTACTTTTTTAGCATCAATCGCGATCACAATACACTGAGAGCCAAACTCTTCACTGAGTTGGTTGATTAAACGGGGGTTAAAAATAGCCGCAGAATTTACTGCCACCTTATCTGCACCTGCATTTAACATATCGCGCACATCGCGCGCTTTACGGATACCTCCGCCCACAGTCAAAGGAATAAACACCTGATTAGCAATCGCCTCAACCATATGTACCGTGGTACCTCTATCCTCGCTCGTAGCAGTAATGTCCAAAAAAGTAATCTCATCAGCGCCCTCTAAATCATAGCGCTTAGCTACCTCAACGGGATCACCTGCATCTTTAATATCTACAAACTGTACACCCTTGACCACGCGACCATCACGCACATCAAGACAAGGAATAATTCTTTTCGCTAAACTCATAAGTTTGAATTATACCGAATTACGGTAAAATCTGCATTTATGAATATCCCTAAACATATTGCAATTATTATGGACGGCAACGGTCGCTGGGCAAAAAAACGCAAATTGCCCCGTATTGCAGGGCATAAAAAAGGGGTGGATGCAGTGCGAAACATTGTTAAACATTGTGGTGTACTCGGCGTGCAAACACTCACCTTGTTTGCCTTTAGCAGTGAAAATAAAAACCGTTGCGAAAAAGAAGTAACTTTATTGTTTAAATTATTTTTAAGCGTGCTCAAACAAGAGGTTAAAAAGCTCAAAAAATACAATGTCCGACTCAAAATTATTGGCAAACTATCGCTATTTCCTGATGCTGTACAAAAAACTGCAGTAGAAGCGCAAGCCTTATTAGCAGACAATACAGGGCTAACCTTAGTGATTGCTGCTAACTATGGTGGCAGGTGGGATATTGTCAACGCTTGCAAGCAAGCAATTGCCAGTGGGGTGGATGCTGATGCGTTAAATGAACAAAACTTTGCACAATATTTATCATTAGAGAATAATGCCGTAGATTTACTCATTCGTAGCAGTGGCGAGCAACGCATCAGTAATTTTTTACTTTGGGATATTGCTTATAGCGAATTATATTTTACCGGCACACTTTGGCCTGATTTTAATACGGGGGAATTAGACAAGGCAATTGAAAGCTTTAATCAGCGTGATAGACGCTACGGAGGGCGAGATGAGTGGACTGTCTAAAAGAATACTAACCACTTTAGTTTCAATACCGCTAATATTGTTCTTGTTATTTGAATTGCCAATTAGTTTTGAACTATTCATAATTATGACGGTTGTGATAAGTATGTATGAATTCCTTAAACTTATCCAAATTTCAACCACAAATAAAATTATTAGCATCATTATGTTGGCACTCGGTAGTTATATTACGATAATTGCACCAGCAATTTTTTATTATCTTACATTCACAAAAATAGCATATGCTTATGCACTAGCGGTCGTGTTGCTTTGGTGGGCTAATAACTTTTGGATGGTTGTAAACTATCCAAGATCAAAGCCTCTGGATATTTTTACGCCTATTAAGGCCATATTTTTGTTCACCCCTTTGTTTTGTTTGTTTGTTTTTAAGCCTTACTTGATATTGTTATTGTTTTTAATTGTTTGGGGCGCAGATAGTTTTGCTTATTTCTCAGGCAAAGCCTTTGGCAAACACAAACTTGCGCCTAGGTTAAGTGGAGGGAAAACCGTTGAAGGCGTTGTTGGTGGCTTAATAGGCGTACTTTTAATTACTGGTGCATGGATGTATTTTTACAATGAAACAAATTGGAAATTCTTACTGCTTGCGCTGATCACTGGTGTCTTTTCTGTAGTGGGCGACTTGTATGAGAGCATCTACAAGCGTGAAGCAGGCGTCAAAGACTCTGGCAATATTTTGCCTGGACATGGCGGAGTATTAGACCGCATTGACGGGCTTTTAGCTGCCACACCAATCTTTGTAATAGGCTTAATATTTTTGTTATGAAAAATATCACGGTTCTAGGCGCAACAGGCTCAATTGGCGATAGTACGCTATCAGTGGTAGCACTACATCCTGATAAATTTAATATTTTTGCCTTAAGTGCTCACGCTAACTGGCAAAAAATGCAAACACTGTGTGAAAAATTCCAGCCTAAGTTTGTCGTGATGACGGATGAGTCCGCTGCTGAAGCGCTTTCAAAAGTGGTGAGCAACAACACAGAAGTTTTACATGGTGCAGAGGCGCTCAACACCATTGCCGCACACGATAAAACTGATTATGTCATGGCTGCAATTGTGGGTAGCGCAGGTATGGCATCAAGTCTTGCCGGCGCCAAAGCAGGCAAACGCATTATGCTCGCTAATAAAGAATCTTTAGTGCTGGCAGGTGATTTATTTATGCAAACAGTGCGTGACAATAATGCTGAACTTATTCCTGTGGACTCTGAACATTCAGCAATTTTTCAATGCCTACAAAGTGGCAAATCTGGACTAAGTAAAATCCAACTCACTGCCAGTGGTGGTCCATTCTTGCACACACCACAAAAAAAATTATGTGCCATTACTCCTGATGAGGCCTGCGCTCACCCAAACTGGTCAATGGGTCAAAAAATATCAATAGATTCTGCCACCATGATGAATAAAGGTTTGGAGGTGATTGAAGCGCATTATTTATTTGGCTTACCCGCTGAAAAAATCGATGTAGTCGTACACCCACAATCCATCATCCATTCTTCGGTTTATTATGCAGATGGCTCAACGCTATCCCAACTTGGCAACCCCGATATGCGCAGCGTCATCTCTTATGCGCTGAGCTATCCCAATAGAATTGCCTCTGGTGTTGAACCGCTAGACTTAACCAACAACCCCCCACTAGAGTTTTACGCACCTGATTTAGACAAGTTTGCTTGTTTAAGACAAGCATTTGATGCGCTCAAACAAGGTGGTAATGCAATGGGCACACTCAATGCCGCTAATGAAGTTGCAGTTGAGCATTTCTTAAACAATAAAATTTCATTTTTAGACATTACAAAAGTTATTCAACACACCCTAGATACTGTCCAACACACGGATATTTCTTCATTAGAGGCCATTATTGCTAACGACACAACAGCGCGCGAAACAGCGCGCGCAATCATCAAAAAATATGCGTAAATCTACACTACTTTTATTACTTACATTATTTTTTATAAGCAGCGCCAATGCGCTTGAACGCTCTACTATTTATATCACTCGTTCACTTGCCTACGATGCACAGAAAATGGGTATTAACCAAAAAACCATTAATAATATTGTGCGTATCTTCTCGTGGAGCATTGATTTTAATCGAGATTTAAAAAGAGGCGACCGTTTTATTATTATTGGCAAAAGGCGCACCGCACCAAGCGCATTAATTTATATTGGCAAGAAAAAGCGTGTTGCTGTTTTCTCACACACTGACAAATATGGACGCCTTGGTTATTACGGCATTAATGGCAAAACACTCTACCCTAGCTTTTTAAGAGCACCTTTGAAGTACAAATACATTAGCTCAAAGTTTCAACTAAAGCGCTTTCACCCAACTCTAAAAACTTGGCGACCACACAGAGCTGTTGATTACGCTGCAAAATACGGCACACCTGTTTACGCTGCAGCCGATGGCATCATTAAGCATCGCAAAAGAATGGGGGCACTTGGCAAATCTGTGCATATTACACACGGCAGTAATTATTTAACCGTTTATGCACACTTGTCTAGATTTTCTCGTGGGCTCAGAGCATCATCTAGGGTTAAAAGAGGGCAAGTGATTGGCTATGTAGGCTCAACAGGTCGCTCAACGGGGCCACATTTACACTACGAATTACACTACAAAGGTAAGCGCAAAAACCCACTCACATGGCGACTACCTAAACAAAAACGTGTCGCAAAATCTGATTTAAAGCGTTTCCAAAAAAGAGCAAGATCTATTCTGCGTAGTTTGTAAAACTATTGTCTGTCTATCCAAGCGCGCCAATTTTTCACTTTTAGCTTTTGTGCTTTATTATCTATATATTGCGCTTGATACTCAGCTGCGCCTTTAACATTGTTTAAAATTGCAAAAGTAATCAACTCGTCAATGCGTTGTTTGTCTTTAATAATAGGCGCTAAGGATTCATTTCTGATAACTGCGGCGACGAAAGCAGACTGTGGATTGGAATATATCTGCGTTGACTTTTCTAATAAATTGAGCGCCATTAACGCATCTTTAACAAAGCCACTATCGCCATCAAGCAGATATAACGCACTGTCATAAATTGCTGGTTCGTAGCCTTGATTGAGCAGTTTGCTTAATATTTTATTGGCAATTTGCACTTGTGGTGGATAGCCCATTATTTGATTACCTGAACGCGTTTGCTTTGATGCTTCGTATGCTGCATCAAAGTCGTTTAATTCAAACATTCCTTTTATCAGTAAATCTTGCCCATTCTTTACCACGGCAGGCGAACCAACCTCATTGCCTATTTTGATCATTCTAAGTGCGCTATCACTCAACGGCGATGCTGTTGCAAATTGCGTAATAAATAGGGCGGTGATTAGAAGTTTTTTTATCATAGTGCTAAGGTGAATTTTACCATAGACATTTTTAACAAGTTAAAATAGCGCTTAAATCACTATTTAATACAAGCGTGCAAACACTTTTTGAAACTTCAATCGGCCTGCCATTAATCCAAAAAGGCAAAGTGCGAGACATTTATGATATTGACGAACATCGGCTGCTAATTGTAACCACTGACCGACTTAGTGCCTTTGATGTGGTGTTCAATCAGCCAATTTCTGGCAAAGGGCGTGTACTGAACGAAGTGGCTAATTTCTGGTTTGAAAGAACCTGTCACATCATCTCTAATCAATTAACCCATGAATCGCTTGATAGCGTTTTAACACCAGAAGAAATTGAGCAAGTAGATGGTCGTGCAATCATCGTCAAAAAACTCAAGCCCCTTCCTGTTGAGGCAATTGTTCGAGGCTATATTATAGGCTCTGGATGGAAAGACTACCAACAAACAGGCTCAGTTTGCGGCATTAAACTACCAAAAAACCTGCAACTGGCAGAAAAATTACCACAAACACTTTATACGCCCTCTAGTAAAGCAACGGCTGGTGAACACGATAAAAATATTGACTTCAAACAAACCGTGCAACTTGTAGGTAAAGATTTAGCACAACAAATCAAAGATGCCAGTTTGGCTCTGTATCAGTTTGCGGCGGATTATGCGCTAGAGCGCGGTATTATCATTGCTGACACCAAGTTTGAATTTGGCTTAGACGAAGCAGGCAAACTGACATTAATGGACGAAGTGCTAACACCGGATTCTTCACGTTTCTGGTCAAAGGCCAATTATCAGATAGGCATTAGCCCAAAAAGTTTTGACAAACAAATTGTACGCGATTATTTAGAAACATTGGATTGGGACAAAACCGCACCCGCACCAACCCTACCTGATAATATCGTGCAGGAAACTGCCGACAAATACAAGCAAGTGCAGCGGTTATTAACACAATGACTAAAACAGGCAACATCCAAAAAATGCACACCACGCTTGATCGTGATAATGCAATCTACCAACTGCCGATTGGCAATGATTTGATCTCAATGAATGAATTAATAGGACAAGAGATCTCCCTCACATTCAATGGCGAAATCACTTGCTCAAACTGTAACGCAATAATTCGAAAAAGTTATTCTCAAGGCTATTGTTTTCCGTGTTGTCGAGATTTGGCGCGGTGTGATTTGTGCATTATGAAACCCGAAACTTGCCATCATCACCTTGGCACTTGCCGTGAGCCACTGTGGGGGTTGGACAATTGCTTTGCACCACATATTATTTATTTGGCAAACTCATCAGGCATCAAGGTCGGCATTACTCGCAAGCGCAATACCCCCAGTCGTTGGATTGACCAGGGTGCTGTCGCTGCTCTGCCAATACTTGAGGTGGATACACGACTCAAATCTGGGCGAATTGAAGTGGCTTTAAAAACATTCGTCAACGATAAAACCAACTGGCGCAAAATGCTTAAAAACGAGGTGAATAAAGTTGACCTTGTAGCAACAAAAAATCAACTGTTGCCAGAGGTATCCAATATGATGGCGGATTTAGACGCAATAGAGTTAAACAATGAAGTCGTAAAAATTCACTACCCTGTGGTAGAATATCCAAGCAAAATAGTATCATTAAATTTTGATAACACACCTGATATTAGCGGTGTGTTACAAGGCATTAAAGGGCAATACTTGCTGTTAGACACAGGCGTGCTAAATATTAGAAAATTTAGTTCATACAATATAACTCTTGAGTATTGACAATGTCATTACAATAAGGTAGTATTTACCTATGGAATTTGAATGGGATGAAACTAAAAATAAACTAAACCAGACAAAACACGGTATTAGTTTTGAAGAGGCAAAAGAAGTTTTTTTTGACCCTTTACAAGTATCCAAACTAGATCATAAGTTTCACTATTTTGAAGAAAGATGGGTAACAATCGGCACAACAAGCAAACACAAGTTATTAGTGGTTGCAAATTTGTTCTACACAGAAGATGGTTCTGAAATTATTAGAATTATTAGTGCTAGACAATCTGATAAACAAGAAAGGAGCATATATGAAAACACTTAAAGAAAGAGCGTTGCATGATGATTACGAATTACCAGAACATTATGATTTTACTGGTGGCGTTCGTGGCAGATTCTATCAGCCAAAAAAAATACCTACCTCCATGAGGTTAGATAACGATATTTTAATTTTTTTAAAAAAAGAGGCGAGCGAAAAAAAGATTGCTTACCAAACGCTGATTAACAATCTATTGCGTGAACATATGCAACCACCAACATCGACAAAATAAAATGGCAGAATTACAAATAGAAGATATCGAAACTGGCGAAGGCAAAACTTGCAAGGCTGGAGACTTCGTGTCTATGCACTATACTGGCTGGCTGACCAATGGCAAAAAATTTGACTCAAGTGTTGATAGAAACGAACCTTTTGACTTTAAACTCGGAGCGGGACAAGTCATCTCTGGCTGGGACAAGGGCGTTGAAGGTATGCTGGTGGGCGGCAAGCGCAAACTTACTATTCCATCAAAACTGGCTTACGGGGAATTTGGCGCAGGCCCAATCCCACCAAGTGCGACAATAATTTTTGATGTTGAACTATTAGGCATTAAATAAGATGAGGCTTGATGAGTTATAAAGTGTTATCCTTGTTTAGCGGTTGTGGGGGGCTTGATTTGGGTTTTCAAGGGGGGTTTCGTTTTCTTGATAAAAATTTCTCAAAAAACAACTTTCAAATAATATGGTCAAATGATATAGATAAAAATGCTTGCCAAACATACCAAAATTATTTTGACCATCCAATAGTTTGTGGCGATATTAGAGAAATATTGTCAAACAATCATACAGGTACATTCAATAATCCAATGCCCTTGAAATCCGATATTGTGCTTGGTGGTTTTCCTTGTCAAGACTTTAGTCATTCAGGAAAAAGAAGGGGTTTTGACAGCAAAAGAGGAACCTTGTATCAAGCAATGTCCGACACCATTGTAAAAACAAAACCAAAAGTTTTTTTAGCTGAAAATGTGAAAGGACTGTTAACACTCAATGATGGTACAGCAATAAAACAAATTGTGCAAAATTTCGAGACAATAGGATACCATGTATCATACAAACTCTTATTAACAGCAGATTTTGGCGTTCCTCAAAAAAGGGAAAGAGTGATTATTATTGGCACAAGAAAAGACATATTGCCAAAATTTAACTTTGATATACTGTCAAATCAAAATACTGAGTGGATGTCGGCACAACAAGCGATAGGCGATCTAGAAAGTGAAAACGAAGGTGATGTTGATAATCATTTTTGGTCAAAAGCAAAAAAGAACAAGGGTCAGGGAAACAACGCAATTAAAAGAGAGAACCCCGCACCCACAATGAGAGCAGAGCACCATGGTAATATTGAATTTCATTGGAATGAAAAAAGACGCTTATCAGCCAGAGAGGCTGCACGCATACAGTCTTTTCCAGACGACCTATTTTTTTACCCATCTACTTCAAGCGCCTACAAACAAATCGGCAATGCTGTGCCTCCCGTTTTTGCCTGGAATTTAGCAAGAGCTATAGAAATTTTCATTGATAAAAATATAAATAAAGAAAATGAAAATCACTATGCAACGAGGGTTAATTTATGATTGTCGCTCACAATAAAGATTATGAAGCTTTTACACGGTTACTTTCTAGGTCGGTATCACAGTTAGAGATTGAGTCCAACACTCAAGCAGAATATTACTTAAACAGGGGTGGTGTAGATTTTGAAAAAGATGTTTACAGTTTTGTTAAAAATAATGCGAAAAATACAATATTTGAAGGCAATATAGAATTAATATCAGGGCAAAAATTTCCCGATATTGTAGCTTATGTCAATAAAAACAAAGCTTATGGCTTAGAAGTTAAAACTACAAAATCCAACAAATGGAAAACGACAGGTAGTAGTATTTTTGAAGGAACAAGAGTAGATAATATACAAAATATTCATCTTTTATTTGGAAAATTGTCCAACCCAATTGAATTTAAATGTAAAAAATATGAAGAGTGCTTGTATGATGTTGCAATTACCCACTCTCCTCGCTATTTGATAGATATGAACATTATGGAGCATGAGTCTATATTTAAAAAAATTGGCATTGAATATAACGAACTAAGAAAACTCAACAATCCATTTGAACCAATAAAAAGGTTCATGAGAAAAAGATTGAAAGCAGGTGAAGACTTATGGTGGATAGACAATGATGAAGACACTATTGGCTTGGGTATAAAACACTGGAGCAACCTGTCTTCTGAGCAAAAAGACGAGCTAAGCACTTTAGCGTTAGCGCATTTCCCAATTTTATTAAGTAAAGATCCACAAAAATATCTGCGACTATCAACATGGTTAGTATCTAGATTTGGCGTTGTAAACCATGCATTAAGAGATACTTTTACTGCTGGTGGGCAGATTAAAATACAAGGTATTATGTTTCCACAAATTTTTAAATACATTGTTAGCGAACTAAATAATATTATCGCAAATGTCAATAAAATTCAAGAGGATGATATAAGTTATTATTGGGAAATAGATGCGCCCATAAATAATAAAGTCGATATGTGGAAGCAACAATGTTTGTTACACTGTCAAAACAGTTTGAACGAAAGCCAACTAAATATAATTAAACAATTACTCTTATGAATGACGATTTCCCACGAATAAGAAGATTGCCAGAATATATTTTTGCAATTACGAATAAGCTAAAGGTTGAAGCCAGAGCTCGTGGCGAAGATATTATTGACTTTGGCATGGGCAACCCTGACCAACCAACGCCTGAACATATTGTGGAGAAATTAGTAGAAGCAGCACGCCGTAGCGACACACATCGTTACTCCACTTCTCGTGGTATTCCACGTTTAAGACGCGCAATTTCAAACTGGTATAAAAATCGTTTTGATGTCGATATTGATGCAGAAACTGAGGCAATTGTTACCATTGGCTCAAAAGAGGGTTTGGCAAATTTAGCACAAGCGGTTGTTGGTAGTGGCGATACGGTTTTAGTGCCCAACCCTGCTTACCCTATTCATCCCTATGGGTTTGTGATTGCAGGTGCTGATATTCAACATGTGCCTTGTGGGCCTGAAGATGATTTTTTTGCAGCGTTAGAGCGCTCAATTAAAAATACTTTTCCAAAGCCAAAGATGTTGGTGCTTAACTACCCATCTAATCCAACTACTGAGTGCGTTGAATTAGAGTTTTTTGAACGCGTTATCAAAGTTGCCAAAGAGCACAAGATTTGGGTGGTGCAAGATTTAGCCTATGCAGATATTGTTTTTGATGGTTATGTGGCGCCAAGCATTTTGCAAGTAAAAGGGGCTAAAGATATTGCGGTTGAGTTTTTCTCACTATCAAAAAGCTACAATATGCCAGGTTGGCGTGTTGGCTTTATGGTGGGCAATCCAATCTTAGTAGGCGCACTGGCTAAAATCAAATCTTACTTAGATTATGGTATGTTTACCCCTATTCAAGTAGCAGCAATTGAAGCGTTAGAAGGCGACCAAACCTGTGTTACAGAAATTGCACAAATGTATCAAGATAGGCGTGATGTTTTGTGCGAAGGCTTAAATTCTATTGGCTGGGCAGTAACACCACCCAAGGCCACAATGTTTGTTTGGGCAAAAATTCCTGAATTTTATCAAGCAATGGGCTCATTAGAGTTTACCAAAAAACTCATTGCAGTGGCAAAAGTTGGCGTCTCTCCTGGTATTGGTTTTGGTGAATATGGCAATAACTATGTACGCTTTGGTTTGATTGAAAATGAACATCGCACCCGCCAGGCTGTTCGCGGCATTCGTGAAATGTTCAAACAAGATGGTTTGTTATAATGTCTTTGCACTATTATGAAACTTCCTGCTAAAGAGTTTTCTAAGTCAAAACACAAACACCTAACACTGCTCGGTATGTCAGGCGTTGGCAAAACACACCTTTCAAAGTTACTTGGTCTTGATGATAAGTGGTATCACTATTCTGGCGATTATCGCATTGGTGCTGAGTATTTAAATAACGCTATTCTTGCTAATATCAAACAACAAATTAAACAAGATGGATGCTTAGCAGATTTGTTAGACAATGACTCTATCACGGTTCAAAATCATATTACTTTTGACAACCTGTCTTCGGTGTCAAGCTTTTTAGGCAAAGTCGGCAACCCCGAATTGGGTGGGTTGCCAATTGGTGAATTCAACCGCCGACAAGCGCTACACAGAGAAGCTGAAGCCCGGGCTATGTTGGATGTTGGAGAGTTTATCACAAAATCTCAAGCGCAGGGCTATAGGCATTTTATTAATGATGCAGGAGGTAGTTTATGTGAATTGGATGATAATAAGGTCTATCAATCATTGGCAGATAATACGCTGATTGTTTATATTCGCGCCCACGAAGATAACGAGTCTGCCTTGATTGAGCGTGCACGAACGCACCCCAAACCACTTTACTATCAACAAAATTTCTTACAACAACAACTAGAGATTTACCTACAAGAAAATCAATTTTCCTATGTCGCACAAATTGACCCCGATGCGTTTGTGCGTTGGATTTTTCCACGCTTACTTCGGCACCGCAAACCAAAATATGAAGCGATTGCCAGCCAATATGGCTGCACGATTGATAGTATAGACTTACACCAATGTCAAAATAGCAGCGAGGTAATGGAGCTAATCACAGGGGCAATACGCTAATGCCTTTAATCGCCCATACCAACTTACCTTCTTTTGAACGCCTGCGTAACGAAGGCGAGACGGTGTTAAGCAAAGACCGTGCTAATCATCAAGTCATTCGTGAATTACACATTGGTTTATTAAACATGATGCCAGACCCAGCACTTGAAGCAACTGAGCGGCAATTTTTCCGCTTGATTGGGCATTCTAACCAAATTGCGCAATTTTATCTGCATCCGTTTACACTGCCTTCTATTAAACGAGGTGAAAAAACGCAGACACATATTGACCAATATTACCAAAGTTTTGATGATATTAAAACGCAAGGATTAGATGCATTGATCATTACAGGCGCACATATTGAAGATGCCGATTTAAAAAAAGCACCTTTTTATGAGCAACTTAAAAAGGTGATTGATTGGTCGTATAGTCATGTTACTTCAACGCTATGCTCGTGCTTGGCAACACACGCTGTACTGGAATTTCGCTATGGACAAAAGCGTCAAGCCATTGGTAAAAAATGCTGGGGCGTATTTCCACACCAAGTGTTAGACCGACAACATCCTTTAATGAGTGGTGTGAATACGCGTTTTGATGTGCCTCACTCTCGTTTTAACGAAATCACGAAATCACAACTTGACGATGCTAAGATTAAAGTTTTGGTTGAAGGAAAAATCGGCGCACACTTATGTGTGAGTGAAGATTTATTAAGAATTGTATTTTTTCAGGGGCATCCAGAATACGATACTATTAGTCTATTAAAAGAATACAAGCGCGATATTATTGCCTATTTAGCAAAAACACGCAACGACTATCCGCCTTTTCCTAAGCACTATTTAACCGAACAAAGCAAAGCCATTCTCAATGAGTATAAAACCAAGCTATTATCTGGCGAATTTACGCTAGCAGATTTTCCTGAACAACTTATCAGCAAAACCTTAAACAACACTTGGGGCAACGCCACTAATGTCATTATCAATAACTGGATTGGTTGCGTCTACCAAGTAACGCATCAGGACATTGACAAGCCATTTATGGAGGGCATTAATCCAGATGACCCGCTTAACTTAAAATAGTGCATCCAATTTCAAAGCCATTGCTAAAGTGGTTTGAGCAATTTGGTCGTCATCACCTACCTTGGCAAGCGACAAACAGTAGCCCTCTAGGAGGGCAGGCAACACATAGCGACCTATCATACAGCACGAGCAATTTACAGCAGTTCGCTGAGGGGAAGACAATCAACCCCTACCATGTTTGGTTGAGTGAAATTATGCTACAACAAACGCAAGTAACCACGGTTATCGGCTACTTTAACAACTTTATTCAACATTTCCCAACAATAAAGGCGCTTGCCAATGCCAGCGAAGATGCAGTATTGGCACAATGGGCTGGGCTGGGTTACTACGCACGAGCAAGAAACTTGCACAAATGCGCGCAAATTATTGTTGAGCAGCATCAAGGCGCACTCCCAAAAAAGTTTGAACAAGTGATTGATTTGCCGGGTATAGGTGAATCTACAGCGGGCGCTATTCTATCCATTAGTTTTAATCAGAACCACGCCATACTTGACGGCAATGTTAAACGCGTACTTTCAAGGTACCATCAAGTTAAGGGGCATTACGGACAAAGTGAAACCCTTAAAGAATTATGGCGTTTGGCTAAGTATCACACGCCCAATAAACGCAATGCCAACTACACACAAGCCATTATGGACTTAGGTGCAACCCTGTGTACACGCAGCAACCCAGAGTGTGATCGTTGCCCCCTTGCTCAACATTGTCAAGCAAAACAACACAACACACAAGGCAACTACCCCAACCCAAAACCAAGAAAAAACAAACCAACGCGCTCAGTTGCAATGCTTATTTATCAAAACACAGCAGGGGAGGTTTATTTAGAAAAACGACCGCAAAAAGGCATTTGGGGTGGACTTTGGAGTCTTATGGAGTGTGAAAATGATAAGAAAGCCATTGACCAAGCCATTAAAAAATTTGATAAAAATGCAAAAATAGAACAGAAGCTACCTACTATTAAGCATAATTTTACCCACTATCACTTAATGATTAGCCCTATTATGGTAACTTGCTCAAAGAACACTGAGGGTTTTCGCTCTATTGCTGAATTAAAAGTTGGTTTGCCGGCACCTGTTAAGAAAATCATTGCCCAATTAGACTAAAATAACCCCATGAAACTTATTCGCGGTCTACAGAATTTAACAACTTATGCGGGCAGTGTTGTTACCATAGGTAACTTTGATGGCGTACATATAGGACACCAAAAAATCATCTCGCAACTGGTGAAAAAATCCAAAGAACTGGGCTTGCCCTCTGTGCTGATTTCATTTTCCCCCACGCCGCAGCGTTTTTTTTCTTATGAGCAGGCATCGCTCAGCAGTTTTAAAGAAAAACACCATCTATTGGACAAACTGGGCTTAGACACACACCTAATTATTCGCTTTAATCAGGCCTTTTCTCAATTAGAAGCGCAAATTTTTGCACAAGAAATATTACTCAACAAGCTAAATATGAAATATTGTCTGATTGGTGATGATTTTCGTTTTGGCAAAAAGCGGAAGGGTGGCTTTGAATTGTTACAAAACTTATCAAAAGACCAGGATTTTACGGTGGAACAAACACCCAGTATTCTGTGTAATAATCACCGCATTAGTAGTTCAGAAATTCGCAAACTTCTAGCAAATGCTAACATACAATCAGCATCAAAAATGCTGGGGCGTGAGTTCTCTATCACTGGCAAAATTATTCACGGGCTAAAAAACGGTCGCTCTATTGGTTTTCCAACTATCAACATCCCCATTAAACGCAAAATCAGCCCAGTTTATGGAATATTTGCTGTAACTATTGATCTGGATGGTACTACTTATCAAGGTGTATGTAGTGTCGGCAATCGCCCAATAATTGGTGACAAGAAAACTCTGTTGGAAGTGTTTCTCTTTGATTTTAACCAGAAAGTGTACGGACTTGAGGCGAAAATCACCTTTAAACACAAGATTAGAGATGAGAGAAATTTTAATGATTTTAAAGCGTTAAAACAACAAATTGAGCTCGATGTTCAAAATGCCAAAGATTATTTGACGAATTAAACCACTTTCCAATTAAGCATTTTTTCTGCCATAAATGGCACAATATCGCCGCTTATGAAAGGATAACTTGCTGGCACGATCCAATCTTGTTTTTTCAAAGTAATGGTACTTGTATTATACGCCAAACCATAAAAATCTGCACCAAATTTTGAAGCAAAGCCCTCCAGCTTATCTATTGCACCTGCTTGGTCAAATGCTTGCGCATAAAGTTCAATAGCATGTGGTGCAGAAAATACGCCTGCACAACCACAACTAGATTCTTTATCAGTTTTGGCATGTGGTGCAGAATCTGTACCTAAGAAAAACTTAGGATTGCCACTGGTTGCCACCTCAACGAGTGCACGCTGATGCTCAGCTCGTTTTAACACAGGCAAACAATAAGTATGTGGCTTAATACCGCCCACTAACATATCATTACGATTATTTAAAAGATGTTGAGGTGTGATAGTTGCCGCAATACGATCACCACTCTCACGCACAAAATCTACTGCATTTTTAGTGGTGATATGCTCAAATACAATTTTCAATTTAGGGAAGTCGTTCACCGTCTGACTTAAAACCTCATCAATAAATACCGCTTCACGGTCAAAAATATCCACCTCACTACGCGTTACCTCACCATGCACTAATAATAGCATACCCAGTTTTTGCATTGTCTCTAAGCTACGATAGATATTTTTAATATTGCTCACGCCACTATCAGAATTAGTGGTTGCACCTACAGGATATAGCTTTGCTGCCACCACGCCTGCGTTATAAGCCCGAGTAATTACCTCAGATGTGGTATTATCGGTCAAATATAAAGCCATTAACGGCTTAAATGTGCTGTCTTTTGGCAAAGCACTAAGGATTTCCTCTCGATACGCATTCGCACCATTTGCATCCGTCACAGGTGGGTTTAGATTGGGCATAATAATCGCTCTGCCCATTTGTTTGGCACTCATGCCAATGACTGATTTTAACGCTTCGCCATTACGCACATGTAGGTGCCAATCATCTGGTTTAATTAAGGTTATTTGTTGTTGTTTCATCTGTTCAAAAATCATTGTTTTTTTACTTAAAGTTTGTCTAATTAAAATTTATTTTTATTTTTAAACATTACCTTAAAGTCTTTATACAACTATCATTTAATAAAAAAATGTCTAAAAAATGTCTAAAAAATGTCTAAAAAATGTCTAACTTTTAGGTTTAGACATTTTCCATGACTTACCATATGGCTCTATTAGTTTTTGTTTTTTTAAACTTTGTAGGTTGTTCCGAACCTTGTTTCTTTTTTGTTGTTTGTTTAATACATCAGGCAACTTATCTAACAGCATTTCTTCAAAATCTTGTCGTCTGCCGTTTTTAAATTTTTTTAAAAAATCAAGTATCATTTTTTGACAGTAATCATTGTCAATACCTTTGTGTTTAATATAAACAGATTTTCCACCTGTTGATTCTGCAATAAAGGATGAAATATGAAAGTTAGGCTTGCGCCCCTCAATCAACTTCTTACGCCTCAACACCTTAACCTCGGTATTCAACAAAGGTAGGCGTTTAGCGACTTTATCTAACAAAATAATCTCTTGTAAAGTTAAATCATTTTTTGATTGTGCAAGTCTGCGCGCATAGTTCACATCCAGTACTTTACCAATAATTTTTACTTTGACTTTGTTGTCACCTAAGTTATATATTGGTAAAGGAAAGAACTTGTCCTCTTGCAGCTTAAACATTTTTTTAATACCACTACCAATGGTGTCAATCATACCTAAACCAACCATAGCGTCTGCTAAAAATGGGTTGCGATAACAAGTTTCTGGCGCATCTACCTCAAGAACTTTTTCTATGCTTTCAGGAATGAATCCACCTGAGTTAATAAAAGTCAAAATACCGTCTTCCCTTTCCACCACATTAATTTTTCCGCCAAGTGTGTAATCTTGATGGGCAATACAGTTATTTAATGCTTCACGAATAATATAAGGGTCAAACTGATTGGTCTGTTCAGGGAATAAAGTCTCTTCTGGTAAATAACGGTATTTTAAATTTCTAATTTTCGCATAAACATTATCAATATTCGCCAGCAATGGGCAGCTAAAGTGTTCATAATCTTTTTCAAGGTTGTCCTTGTCTTTTAATATCCAAGTGATTTTCGCCACAGCGGGGTTAATAAAATGTTCAGATTCTGGCTCTCCAAGCAGTAGTATCGCAGTATTGGTTATTTTTCCCTTAATAGTAACCTTAGACTTGTCTAGAAATTTGGCATTATTCCACAAGTTTATCTCTGTTGCTAAATTAGGATTTTTTGTCAAAAATTGCTCTCGTGCTAGAACGATCGCTTCTGTAGAAAGATCTTCAATTGTAGCATTATCAATAGTTTTTGCGCTCCAGTCAAAGGCAATATTTTGTCGTATAATTCGCTCTAATTCTTCTATATTAAGCGCGCCCAAACTTTCTCCATCTCTACCATAATGGTGACCCTTCCAACTGGTTGGCGCGCCCTTTGACGCAGGTGGAATTTGAAACATTAACACCTGTTTATCTTTAACATCAACACGATGAATTTTTATAAAATTAGATGTTGGCGAGGTACTATTTGCTATTTCTCGCTTATATTCATTTAATGTTTGGTCGGTGATTTGTGTGCCAACAATACCACGGTCATCGTTAACACCAAAAATCAACCATGCACAAGATTTATTGGCAAGATTGGCTTCATTGCTAAGTGCAGAAAAATATTTTCCTAGTTTATCTGCTTGAAAAGTGCGTTCGGCTGTTTTAAACTCTAACACTTCTGTTTCCATGCCTTCTGCTAATAATCTTTCTAAAGTGTCTATCATAGAATATTCTTATCAATTTGATAAATTGCACCTAAAATCCGCCTGCCTTTAGCGCCGGTTACCAGCGGTAGGTTTGATGGCTCACCATTCATTGTTTGTTTGGCAAAATAAGCAAAAGCCGCCGCTTCTACATAATCCACTGGCACGCCTAAATCATCAGTCACTGAGATTTCACTCTCAGGATTTTGATAAGTTAGGCGTTCGCATAAAAACAAATTATGTACACCGCCGCCGCATAAATAGACATCTTCTCCCTTAGGGATACTTACAGAAATGCTCATTACCGTTAGTTCTATCAGGGTTCTTTGCACATCTTCAGGTGTCTCAGCACTTGTTAAGTGTTGTGATAGCCAGTCTAGGTTAAAGTATTCTGGTCCTGTACTTTTGGGGTACTTTTGCTGAAAGTAATCATCTGCAAGTATTGAGTCTAGTAATACTGAATCAACCACTCCAGAACGAGACCACAGTCCGTCTCGGTCATAATTTGTGCCTTTATTTTTCTTTACCCAATTATCTAATAATGTATTGGCAGGGCCTGTGTCAAATCCAAACACCTCATTGTTTTTAACAATCGTAATATTGGCAATACCACCCAAATTAATAATCACACCCTCTTTGCCATTAAGCATATATTGGTGGTATGCTGGCGTGAGTGGTGCACCTTGCCCGCCAGTGGCAATATCTTGCATACGAAAATCTGCCACTGTGGTAATGCCTGTTTGCTCAGCAATAAGTGCACCGTGTCCGATTTGCATAGAATACTTGCTGCCTTGATGGTAGATAGTCTGTCCATGAGAGCCAATCGCTCGGATGTCATCCTTATTCAATGAGCTTTGCGTTAATAGTTGATTGGCAGTTTGTGCAAATATTTGTGCCACCTCAACATCAACTTGCGCCAAGTCTGCCAAAGAGGTGCTTCCAGTTTGGCTTAATTGTTGCAAGCGTGTTTTTAGCTCTATGGGGTATGGGGTATAAGCTGAGGTAATAATTTTTTGACGCTCGTCAAGTATAACACCGTCAACACCATCCATGCTGGTGCCTGACATTAGTCCTATATAGGCACTAGCTTTTGCCATGGCATTGTTTGTATTTTTTGCCTGAGCCACAAGGGCAAGGGTTATTACGCCCTATCTTCGCACCACTGCGTTGATAAGTTTGCGAATCATTTGGGGTCTCGCTATCTGTATTTTCCATTGCTACAGCTTCGTGCTGTGTGTTTCCCCCCAGAGGATTGCTATGTATCGCTGATATGTCGCTATTGTCTTGTTGCTCTACATTCTCAGCGCTAGTGTTCTCATCAATGGCCACACTGGAAAGCGCCTTAACAATCTCAATATTAATCGTGTTTAACAGGGTTTCGAACATTGCAAAAGACTCACGCTTATATTCTTGCGTTGGATTTTTCTGTGCATAGCCTCGCAACCTCACGCTTTGACGCAAATAATCCATCGCTGCCAAATGCTCTTTCCAAAAATGATCCAAGGTTTGCAGCATCACTGCTTTTTCAAAGCCACGCATTTGCTCACCACCCACAATCTCTTCTTTATAATCACAAATTTGCCCCAAACCTTGGGAAATTCTTGATTCCAATTCATCTACATCTACACCTTCATCCAGCCATTCTTGTAGCGGAAAATCTGCCGCATAATCTGCCTTTAAAACATTGTGTAGACCTTCAACATCCCAATCTTCTTCAGCTTGTGCTGGGGAAATGTAATCAGCAAACAAATCACCAATAACCTCTTGACGAATAGCAATAAATCTATCTTGCACATCGTTAGAGTCCATCAATTCATCGCGTAATTTATAAATAATCTTACGCTGGTCATTTGACACATCATCATATTCTAAAAGGTTTTTACGCGCGTCATAGTTCATTTCTTCGACTTTTTTCTGTGCATTTTCAATAGCGCGATTCACCATCTTGTGCTCAATCGCTTCGCCTTTTTCCATGCCCAATCGCTGCATCATCGCCGCCATTTTTTCACTGGCAAAAATACGCATTAAATTGTCTTTTAAAGATAGATAAAAACGCGTTGAACCTACATCACCTTGACGACCAGAACGACCACGCAACTGATTATCCACACGACGAGACTCGTTACGCTCGGTACCCACAATATGCAATCCGCCCGCTTTAATCACATCATCATGGTGTTTTTGCCAATCTTGTTTTTGCGCATCGGTTGCATCTTCTGCTAATTTGCCGCCCAGTACAATGTCCGTGCCTCGACCTGCCATATTAGTCGCAATTGTCACCGCACCAATCGCACCTGCGTTGGCAATAATTTGCGCTTCACGCTCATGCTGTTTAGCGTTTAAAACCTCGTGTTTGACTTTCTTTTGCGTCAGCAGCGCTGAAATAGCTTCGGAATTTTCGATACTACTTGTGCCTACTAAAACAGGCTGCCCTGTCTTTTGACAGCCTTCTACATCTTGAGCGATTGCTTCTAATTTTTCATCTAATGTTAGATAAATTTTGTCAGACATATCGTCTCGTGATGACGCCCTATTCGGTGGCACAACCACAGTTTCTAAATTATAAATTGCTTGAAATTCAACCGCCTCAGTATCTGCTGTACCTGTCATACCTGAGAGCTTATTGTAGAGTCTAAAATAGTTTTGAAAAGTAATCGACGCTAAGGTCTGATTTTCATTTTTAATGCTCACACCTTCTTTGGCTTCAATCGCCTGATGCAGGCCTTCAGACCAGCGACGCCCCGGCATCGTTCTACCAGTAAACTCATCAACAATCACCACCTCATCGCCATCAACAATATAGTTGTCATCTTTATGAAACAAAACATGCGCACGCAGCGCTGAATTAATATGTTGCATCAGCAAAATATTGCTAGCGTCATATAAACTCACGCCTTCTGGTAAGACACCAACTTCAATTAATAAATTTTCTGCTTTAGCGTGCCCCTCATCAGTCAAAAACACCTGCTGATGCTTCTCATCAACGGTGTAATCACCCACTTTTTCAACCACAACCTCTTTACCTTCACCGCTCTCAGTTTGTTTGGTAAAGTTTGGAATCATGTGGTTAATCGCCTGATAAATCTCAGAATAATCGTCTGCTGGTCCAGAGATAATAAGTGGCGTTCTGGCTTCATCAATTAGAATAGAATCAACCTCATCAATAATAGCAAAATTAAGTTCACGCTGTACTTTTTGCTCAGTAGTGAACGCCATGTTGTCTCTTAGATAGTCAAAACCTAACTCGTTATTCGTTGCATAAACAATGTCACAATCGTAAGCGACTTTTTTATTTTCTGGCAACATGTCTGAGGTGATAACGCCAACACTTAAATCTAAAAAATCAAATATTTTGCCCATCCACTGCGCATCACGCGCTGCCAAATAATCATTCACCGTAACGATATGGACACCCTTGCCAGTCAGTGCGTTTAGATAAGCGGGCAAAGTTGCCACTAAAGTTTTGCCTTCGCCCGTACCCATCTCAGCAATATTGCCGTCATGTAACACCATGCCGCCGATCATTTGCACATCGTGGTGTCTGAGCCCTAGCACTCTAACGCTGGCTTCACGAATCACTGCAAATGCTTCTGGCAACAGAGACTCTAATGTTGCTTGATTTTCCAATTTTTGCTTAAGTTCTTGTGTTTTAGCGCTTAATGCTTTGTCATCCAAAGCTTGCAACTCAGGTTCAAGTACATTAATGCCTTCAACTACCTTGCTTAGTTTTTTTATTAGTCTATCATTGCGAGAGCCGACAATTTTAGTGGCAATTTTATTTATAATGCTCATTGTATGTTTATTGAAATATGATTTTAAAATTTTCTCTATTTTCCCACAGATAACGCAATATATATAAGTTAAAACGCCCGTGTCAGAAAAAATAACAAACTTATCAAAATTTACTCCGAAAGGAGCGTTAGGGCAATTGTTTCAGAAAGCTAGAACCTTAAATCGTCTCAACGAACAACTCTCAGTGCACTTGCCAGAACAATTTGCATTGCTATCTTTGTGCGCCATTGAAAACAACACCGCTATTTTTGTCACTGACAATCAAGCGATAATTTTTCGCGCGCAAAAACAAAACGATATCTTGCTAAATGCAGTAAAACAAATAGAGTCACTTATTCACATAGAAAAAGTGGTTATCAAAATTGATTTGAAAGAATATTAGAATAAGTTAATTCAATAAAGCTGATATACATTATAATTATTGGGTTTTTATATTCATCATTTTTTCAAAAAGGAATAGCAATCTTATGTCGGAACAAACAATAGACCTTAAGAAAAGACGCTTCCTAACCAACGCAACAAGCGTGGTTGGTGCTGTTGGCGTTGGTTTTGTGGCATGGCCATTTTTATCAACATGGAATCCATCTGCTAGAGCAAAAGCTACGGGTGCGCCCGTTGAAGTTGATATCAGCAAACTTGAAGAGGGGCAATTGGTGCGTGTGTTATGGCGTAAAAAACCGGTTTGGATTTTCAAACGCGACAAAACCACTATTTCAAATTTAAGCACATTGGATAGCATGTTGACTGACCCAAACAGTTTAAAAACCTCTCAGCAACCAGAATACGCCAAAAACCTTTATCGTTCAATTAATCCTGATATTGCTGTCATTATTGGCGTTTGCACCCATCTGGGTTGTTCGCCAACTCACCGCCCTGAAATTGGTGCTGCCGACCTTGGTGGTGATGCTTGGAAAGGTGGGTTTTATTGCCCATGTCATGGCTCTAAATTTGACTTGGCAGGGCGTGTTTACACAGGTGTTCCTGCACCCACTAATTTGGTGATTCCGCCTTACCACTTCGTATCAGACACACTCATTCAAATTGGTGTTAGCCCAGAAGAGCACGAAGTAACCCCTATTTTTAAATCTAACAAACTCACTTAGCATTATGGATAATAATAAAAACTGGATTGATCAAAGATTCCCGCTAACTAAAGTTTGGAACGAGCATTTAGCAGAATATTACACACCAAGAAACTTTAACTTTTGGTATTTCTTTGGCTCGTTAGCTATGCTGGTATTAGTAATGCAAATCGTTACAGGAATATTTCTAACTATGCATTTTAAACCTGACGAATTAAAAGCCTTTGCATCGGTTGAATACATTATGCGTGATGTTAACTGGGGTTGGTTAATTCGCTATATACATTCAACAGGCGCATCGGCATTCTTCGTGGTGATTTACTTGCATATGTATCGTGGCTTGCTTTATGGCTCATACAAAGCACCGCGTGAACTCATTTGGATTCTTGGCATGGTGCTCTACATTGCATTAATGGCTGAGGCTTTTATGGGCTATGTATTGCCGTGGGGGCAAATGTCTTATTGGGGCGCACAAGTGATTATCTCATTATTTGGCTCGGTGCCCTTGATTGGTCCCGACCTATTGACATGGATTTTAGGTGACTACGCAGTAGGTGACCCTGCGCTAAACCGTTTCTTTTCATTGCATGTTATTGCATTGCCGCTTATCTTGGTAATACTGGTATTCCTACACATCGTAGCATTACATACGGTTGGTTCAAACAATCCAGATGGGGTTGAGATTAAAGAGAATAAAGACAAAAATGGCATCCCAAAAGACGGTATTCCGTTTCATCCATACTACAGCGTAAAAGACATCGTTGGTGTGGTGGTATTCTTGATGATTTTCTCAGCAGTAGTATTCTTTGCACCAGCAATGAACGGTTACTTCTTAGAACATGCTAATTTTATTGAAGCAAACCCACTCAAGACACCTGAGCACATTGCACCACTTTGGTACTTAACACCTTTCTACTCAGTATTAAGAGCAATTCCACCTATGTTTGGCTCACAATTCCCAGGGGTTGTGGGTATGTTTGCAGCGCTACTAATTCTATTAGCACTGCCATGGTTGGACCGCTCTAAAGTGAAGTCAATTAGATATCGATCATGGCCTTATAAGGTTGCACTAGGCGTCTTTGTCATTAGTTTTATCACGCTTGGCTGGCTAGGAATGGAGCCAGTAAACTATACTAACACCAAATTAGCACAAGTTTTCACTGTTTTATATTTTGGCTTCTTTATTTTGATGCCGTGGTTTACTTCAATCGGGAAAACCAAACAAGTACCTGAACGGGTAACGGAGTAACACATGAAAAAATTATTAACAACAACAGTGTCTGTTTTAGCAGGCTTAGCAATTTCATTCAATGTATTGGCTAGTGCAGATGTACATCTAGACTATGCAAATACCAATATCAATGACCAAAAATCACTGCAAAATGGTGCAAAGTTATTTATGAACTATTGCTCAGGTTGTCACTCAATTTCGTTTATGCGTTACAACCGCATCGGCAAAGACCTTAATATTTCTGATGCCGATGTTGAAAAAAACCTAATCTTTGGCGATGCAAAAATTGGCAATCAAATCATTTCATCAATGTCGAAAAAGGGGGCAGAAGTTTGGTTTGGCACAACACCGCCAGACTTGTCTTTGGTCTCTCGCTCTAAAGGTACAGATTGGATTTATACTTACCTGCATAGTTTTTACAAAGATGACTCTCGCCCCTTTGGTGTAAACAACAAAGTACTGGTTAACGCCTCTATGCCAGATGTTTTATGGGGACTTAAAAAGACCAAGTCACCAGAAGCATTTGACCAAGATGTTAGGGATATTACCAATTTCTTAGATTATGTTGGTGAGCCCGCAAAACTAGTACGCGTTGACCTAGGTTACAAAGTGTTGGGCTTCTTGTTTATTTTATTTATCCTTGCTTATTTAATGAAAAAAGAATACTGGAAAGATGTGAAATATGGCAAATGGCGCGCCAAGGATTAATTAGTCTCATTTTCTCTAATACACCAACTCAGTGTTCTAGTAATGACGCTGTTTTTTATTTTTAAGGATAACTCAATATGTTAAGTAAACCAAACCCATCTTCAACCATTCTTTACTCTTCTGCTAGCGAAATGGAATCTCATATAGTGCGATTCATTATGGCAGAAAAGAACATCGAAAGAGAAGTTGCCAATCTAAAAACTGAAGAAATTCCTGAAGAAATCCTAGATTTAATGCCTTACCCAACATTACCAACATTGTTTGACCGTAATATTGTTTTATATGACCTTTCTGTCATTATGGAATACTTAGATGAGCGCTTTCCGTTCCCGCCATTATTACCCGTTGACCCAATTGAAAAATCAGAAAAACGCTTGCTAATCTTTAGATTTACAAGGGCAGTTAATAGCTGGTTTGAATTAGCAAATACTATCGAAACAGGCGCGAAAAAAGATGCCGACAACGCAAGAAAAACACTTAAAAGCAGCCTAATTGAATTAGTGCCTTTGTTTGCACACCAACCTTTCTTTAAGAGCGACGATATGACAATTGTTGACGCTTGTTTAGCTGTATTATTATGGCGCTTAAAAAGACTTGATATTGATTTAGGAAAACCTGGAAAAGCGGTCACTGACTATGCAAGCCGCTTGTTTGCAAGAGAAAGCTTTAAAGAAAGTTTGACCGATTGCGAAAAGGAATATAACGCTTAAAAATACCGTCATGGCATCAGTCGTACCTTATTTGATTCGCGCTTATCATGAATGGATGGAAGACAGTGGGTTTACGCCACATATTTTGGTTGACTGTTCAAAATCTGATGTCGTTGTACCCAAACCCTTTATTCAACAAGACAAAATTGTACTCAATATCAGTAGCGATGCGACCACCTCCTTGGTGATAAACAATGAAGCGATTTTATTCAAAGCACGCTTTGATGGAAAATCTCAAGACATATATGTACCTACTGATGCAGTGCTAACAATTTATACGGGTGAAAATGGTGAAGGTATGTTTTTTGAAAACAAAGCCGAGCCCACTGACACAGACAAACCTAAAAAAACCAATCTGAGCGTATTAGATTAGTGTCAACACCTTGGCATTAAAGCCGTCTAAATTGTCTTTGTTAAAAACCACCACATCAACATCTGTATAAGCACTGAGTGCCTTGGCATTGTCTAAGTTGTTGGGTGTTATTTGATTTAACACCAATATTGCAATATTGAGCTTGTGCTTTTTAGCAGCCTCTATGCTGAGTAACGCCTGATTAATAGCGCCCAACTCATCCTTAATAACAATAACAATAGGTAAATTAACAACAATAGCAAGCTCACTATTTAACACTTGTTGTGCAATGGGTGAATATAGTCCGCCCGCACCCTCAATCACCACAAAATCATCACCGCTACTTGGTTGTGCCGCCTTAACCAAATCCTCAAGCATAACACTCAAACCTTGCTCTGTACTGGCTTTTTCACCACTCACACAGGCTTCAAATTTAAATTGACAAACTGCATCAATCGGCTCTGGGTTGGTACAGACATTATTTAATAGCACTGCATCTTTTGGCAACAAACCATCACTAGTTTTGACGCAGTCACTCTCAATTGGCTTTCTAGCCACAACGCGATATTTTGCATTAAGCGCTTGAATAATATAACTGGCAACAAATGTTTTTCCAACATCGGTACCACTGCCACTGATAAACAATCCTTTCATAGTGAATGATTTTAACAAAAAATGTATAATAGCGCCTATGCATAATAACTTAAAAACTAAGTTCTGTGGAATATCGCTAGACTCACCAATTATCCTGCTTTCAGGCTGTGTTGGCTTTGGCGAAGAATATACCCGCATTCAAGGCTTTTCCAATAAAGATGTGGGTGCAATCTGCCTTAAAGGCACGACACTTGAGCCACGCCTTGGCAATATCCCACATAGAGTCTGTGAAACACCCGAAGGCATGATTAATGCCATCGGTTTGCAAAATCCAGGTAGCGATGCTGTCATTAACGACATTATGCCTAAGTTAGATAAGACTGAAACTCGTTTTATCATTAATATTTCAGGCTCGTCTGTCCAAGAGTACGGTGAAATTGCCAAACGCTTTAATGACACTGATATTGACGCTATAGAAATCAACATTTCATGCCCAAATGTCAAAGAAGGGGGGGTGGCATTTGGTAACGACCCTGATATGTCCTATCGTGTGGTTGAGATTTGTCGCCAAAACACAACAAAGCCAATCATCACCAAACTCTCGCCTAATCAAACTGACATCGCTAATAGCGCACAGCGTTGTATTGATGCAGGCACAGATGGTTTGGCCGTCATTAACACACTCATGGGTATGGCAATTGATACCAACTCACGCAGACCTATTATTGGCAATAACCAAGGTGGCTTGTCAGGTCCTGCTATCAAACCCGTTGCGCTACTCAAAGTGCATCAAGTCTATCAGATTAGTAAAAATCACAATGTGCCGATTATTGGTCAAGGCGGTATTATGAGTGCAAATGATGCGATTGAATTTATCATTGCGGGATCAGCCACTGTTGGTGTTGGCACAGCATTATTTTATGACCCTTTGGTATGCAATAAAATCAACGATGGTATTAGTCAATATCTCACAAACAACAATCTAAGTGGTGTCGATGAACTGGTTGGCACACTGGAGCTCCACTCTGCTATTTCGCCTTGTAACTCAAAATAAAACTATGAATTCAGAATATAACGCTCAAGAAATTGAGGCACAAGCACAAAAATATTGGCAAGAAAACAAGTCATTTGAAGCTATTGAGGATAATTCAAAAGAAAAGTTTTACTGCTTAAGTATGTTTCCATACCCTTCAGGTCGCCTACATATGGGGCATGTGCGTAATTACAGTATTGGTGATGTCATTGCTCGCTATCAAAAAATGCAAGGCAAAAATGTACTGCAGCCGATTGGTTGGGACGGGTTTGGCTTGCCTGCTGAAAATGCTGCACTTAAAAACAAAGTACCGCCTGCAAAATGGACTTATGAAAATATTAACTATATGCGCCAACAGCTTACCGAGTTGGGTTTTGGCTATGATTGGTCTCGTGAATTAGCAACCTGCCACCCGCAATATTATCGCTGGGAACAATGGCTATTTGTTAAACTCTTTGAAAAGGGCTTGGTATATAAGAAAAATTCGGTTGTTAATTGGGACCCTGTAGACCAAACAGTGCTCGCCAATGAGCAGGTGATTGATGGACGCGGTTGGCGCTCAGATGCACTGATTGAAAAAAAAGAAATCTCTCAATGGTTTATGCGTATCACTGATTACGCTGATGAACTATTAGAGGGTTTAGACAAGTTAGACGGATGGCCCGATGCAGTTAAAACCATGCAAAAGAACTGGATTGGTAAATCAATCGGTTTAGAAATCGACTTCACCAGAAAAAATTTTGACACGCTAAGTGTTTACACCACACGCCCAGATACGCTGATGGGTGTTACTTATTTGGCAATTGCAGCCGAACACCCTTTGGCACTGGAGGCTGGCAAAGACAACCCTGCTGTGCAAGCCTTTATTGATGAATGCAAGGCTATGGAAACTTCTGAAGCCGCTATGGAAACCATGGAGAAAAAAGGCATTGATTCAGAGCTTAAATGCACTCACCCGATTACGGGTGAGGTGGTGCCAATTTGGATTGCCAATTTTGTACTCATGGGCTACGGTACAGGTGCAGTAATGAGTGTTCCAGCACACGATGAACGCGATTATGAGTTTGCCAAAAAATACAACATCAACATCAAGCAAGTTATCAATAAAGACAAAAACACCAATAAAGGCGCTATTACCGATAAGGGGGTTTTATTTAATTCTGGGCAGTTTGATGATTTAGGTTTTGACCAAGCTTTTGACAAGATTGCCAAGACCCTTGAGGATAAAAACCTAGGCAGTAAAAAAACCAACTATCGTCTGCGTGATTGGGGTGTATCGCGTCAACGCTATTGGGGCTGTCCAATCCCTGTTATTAACTGTCCAAGTTGTGGCTCAGTGGCTGTGGAAGAGAGCGACCTACCCGTTGTTCTCCCTGAAGAAGTGAGCTTTGATGGTGTTGGCTCACCGATTAAGAAAATGCCAGAATTTTATACAACCACTTGCCCAAAATGTGGCAAAGCAGCACAGCGTGAAACTGACACCTTTGACACTTTTTTTGAGTCTTCTTGGTATTTTTCCCGCTATACCTGCAAAGATAATAGCAAAGCAATGTTAGATGAGCGCGCTAACTATTGGTTAAAAGGTGGTGGTGTAGACCAATACATTGGTGGCATCGAGCATGCAATCCTGCATCTTTTGTACGCACGGTTTTTCAACAAATTACTGCGAGACGAAGGCTTGGTTGAAAATGATGAACCCTTTAAAAACTTACTCACACAAGGCATGGTCTTAAAAGACGGCGCTAAGATGAGTAAATCCAAAGGCAACACAGTTGACCCACAAGAAATGATAGCCCAGTATGGTGCAGATACAGTGCGCTTGTTTATCTTATTTGCTGCCCCACCGACACAAGATTTAGAGTGGATCGATTCTGGACTAGAAGGCGCACACCGCTTCATTAACAAGGTTTATCGTTTAGTCAAGGGCTTTATAAAAGACCAAGTAAGCAACCCTGTTGGCTCTTTAGACAATCTCAATGAAACCCAACAAAATATTCGCTTTAAAACCCACCAAACACTCAAAAAAATCACTGATGATATGGAGCGCAGACACCTGTTTAACACAGTAATTGCCGCACTCATGGAGCTTAGCAACACGCTATCAAAGTTCACTGATACCGCAGACACTTCAATGGTAGTGCGCAAGGAATCATTGCATATCTTACTTAAAACTCTCAGTCCGATTGCACCACATCTGTGTCATCACCTATGGCAAGAATTGGGACATAAGACAGCGATTATCAATGAACCTTGGCCAAGTGTTGACGAGAGCACTCTCGTGCAAAATAAGGTACAAATTATCGTTCAAGTTAATGGCAAACTGCGCGCTAAACTAATAACACATGCTGATACCAGTAAAGCACAAGTGGAGGCACAAGCTCTAGCTGACGAGAATGTGGCTAAATTCATTGATGGCAAAACCGTAATCAAGGTTATTGTTGTGCCAAATAAGTTGATCAATATTGTTGTTCATTAATGATGAGAGACCTTTGCATAACCCAACCAAAAAACCACCAATCTGATAAAATAACACCCATCTAAAACACCCATAAAACACCCAAAATGTCTTAGAAAAACACCCAACAAAATTCATTTGCAGATTCTCTTGTTATTGAACATAAATCTCTATCAGAACTAGATGATGTGCATAACATC
>CAJHVP010000005.1_pt1 | contig 31366 bp, 34 predicted proteins | sample 9196921 | NCBI WGS metagenome assembly CAJHVP01 (sample SAMEA7706184, study PRJEB36976) | symbiont metagenome | biome: Marine hydrothermal vent biome [ENVO:01000030]; feature: Bathymodiolus gill tissue material [ENVO:01001393]; material: Bathymodiolus-dominated oceanic mussel reef...
GTTTGAATTTTTATTTTTTAGCTTTTTGAGGCAAAAATTCAAACCCTTAAAATGACGATTGTAAGTGGCTTGAGAATCATTAGTTCAAATGCTCAAACTGGAACAACGTGGTGAAACTGGACAAATAATGATTTCCCTTGATTTTCTTGAGCCTCATCAATTCTATTTTCAATTTTAGTTATTCGCCTTTGCTCATCACTTCTAATGCCTAGAACCGATACATAATCCACTGCTAAATCGCCATACAATTGCACCTTATTACCTAAAATACTTCCTTTTAAGATATCATTATCAATCACAATATTTGCACTTGTGTAATCCCGCCAAAATTGCTTCTTTCTGACAAACGCACAACTTCTAACAAACGCTTTTTTAGATAATAAAATTTTGTCTGGTACGCCACCGCCATTCTTTTTGTGAGTCTTTATAAGATCATCATCAGACATTTTGGGAGTATTTCCATAATGTCCTAGTCTCTCAATACTTTGCTTTTGTGCGAACCAATCACTTAAAAAAGCATTAGTGACAAAAATCTTCATTGATATAGTGCAAATTCTAGATACCATGCTTGGTAAAAATCCGCTAAGTGATATCATTTCCTCAAACACTTCGCCTTTATAACGATAGCCATTTTTATTTTGTTCGCTATAAGGCTGGTCATTTGTTAATCTATAAGTGGGTTTTCTTGACCATTGATAAATACCACTTGAGTCTTCGTAAGTTTGATATTCAATCCAAAAGAATGGAATGTTGTATTTTTTTTCTGTTATTTTTTTTATTTTTCGAGTGAATTCGTAAGTAGCAGAATGCTCAGCAGAGGTATTGTTAAAAATAACAACATCGCCTCTTTTTGGTTTGAGCTCATTGCCTTCAAGTAGCTTCATTAACATCATTGCCGACGATCTACCACCTGAAAATTTAACAATATGCGGCTCTTTATTGTTCATATTCTTATACCTTAGCCTTGTAAAAAACTAAATTTAGCATAATAATTATGGGGTTTGACTATGCCAATCAGTTTGCTGTTGAAATTGATGGGCGATATTAAGGAGTTTTGACTCAGACCAGTAATCACCAATCATCTGCAAACCGACTGGTAGTTTCTGCGAAAAACCTGCTGGTATGCTCATCCCTGGCAAACCTGCAAGGTTTGCACTCAAGGTATAAATATCGGCCAAGTACATAGATACTGGGTCCTTGAATGAACCTAAGTCAAATGCGGTAGTGGGGCTGACGGGGCCCATAATTACATCCACCTTTTTAAAGGCTTCTTTAAAATCATTGCTAATAAGGTGTCTGGTTTTTTGTGCTTTAAGATAATAGGCATCATAATAGCCGGCAGAGAGTGCGTAAGTACCAATCATAATGCGGCGTTTGACTTCTTCGCCGAAGCCTTCGGTGCGAGAGCGAAGGTAGAGGTCTTCTAGGTCTGTTGGGTCGGTGCAACGATGACCGAAACGCACACCGTCCATTCTGGACAGATTGGATGAGCATTCACAAGGGGCGACGATGTAATAAGTGGGGATGGCGTATTTTGAATTGGGGAGTGATATTTCTTTGACACTGACACCCAATGCTTCAAACTCTTTCACAGCAGCCATAGTTGCAGAAGCAACGCCATCATCCAGCCCTTCTGAAAAAAACTCTTTTGGTAAGCCAATGGTTAGGCCTTTAATAGAATTATTGAGTGACTGCGTATAGTCCTCAACATCACGCTGTGCACTGGTAGAGTCTTTCTCATCAAAACCTGCCATCACATTGAGCACCAATGCTGCATCTTTGGCTGTTTGTGTTATTGGCCCTGCTTGGTCAAGACTTGAAGCATAAGCAATCATACCGTAACGAGAGATACATCCATAAGTTGGCTTTAAGCCCGTAATACCGCATAGACTTGATGGCTGACGAATAGAGCCACCTGTATCAGTACCCGTTGCAAAAGGTACTAAACGATCAGCAACCGCAGCAGCAGAGCCGCCTGATGAGCCGCCTGGGGATTTGTTTTTGTTCCATGGATTTTTAACCGCGCCATAAAATGAATTTTCATTGCTTGAACCCATAGCAAACTCATCCATATTGGTTTTACCCAACATCACTAGGTCTGCTTGATTAAATTTATGAGTAACAGTCGCATCATAAGGTGCGATAAAGTTATCCAGCATTTTAGAGCCTGCAGAGGTTTTTATGCCATTGGTACAAAAGATATCTTTATGTGCGTAAGGGATACCTGTCAATAGCCCTGCATTACCTTTGGCAATTTTCTCATCAGCGGCTTGCGCTTGTTTTATTGCTGCTTCGTCGGTTATGGTGATAAATGCATTTAGGTCTGAGGCATTAATTCTATCCAGATAATTCTGCGTTAATTCAACAGAAGAAAATTCCTTACTCTTTAGCCCTTGCGCTAGCTCAGCGATCGTTTTATTATGAATACTCATACTACTCAATCACTGTTGGCACCAAATAATGCTGTTTGCCAATTTTTGGTGCAATTGACTGGAAAGACTTTGACCAGTCTTCTTCTGTAACTTTGTCTTCTCTAAGGCGCTGAGTCATATGTAGTGGATGCGCCATTGGCGTAATATCATCGGTATCAATCTCGCCTAATTGTTCAGCAAGTGTCAAAATATTGTTTAAATCTTGCATGGTTGCATCAAATACATTGCTATCAATGCTAAGTTTGGCCAGATGCGCAATTTGCTTGAGTTGGGTGTTATCAATCATGCCAATATTTTGTTATAGAAATGGCACTGAATTAAAAACACTCATTGGCTTGCCAAAAGAAGAGCGCAGTGTAGAGATATCACGCTGCATCCATAGCATTGATTTTTGCATACCAATCATATTGTTGTTCATTTCTTGCATATTCGCCAACATTGGCTTAAGTGCACCCATCTTGGCATTGATTTGCGCCATATTGGTAGAAATGCTGTCTAAATTATCAAGTTTTTTGGCAACAATCATCATGTTTTTACTAACACTGGAAAAATCTTTTTGCATTTCCCCAACTGATTGACTCATTCGTGCGACATTTTTTGATAAATTATCAATACTAACAACCATAGAAGACATATTGCCACCCATTTTAGGGTCCATTGCCTTGGCTAACTTGGTCATATCTTGTGTAATTGAATAAATAATCATAAATCCACCAAATGCCAACAAACTAAAAACAATTAACGAAGGCATAAAGAAACGCTCAAATTTAGTATTTGTGCGTTTGTCTGCGTGTTCTTCCACACTTTCTAGCATTTTTTCCAAGTCAGAAATACTAGTACTGATCATTACATCATCATCGTTAATCGCATCACTCTTAATACCTTCATTTTCTTTAATGTCTTTATCACTCATAAAAAATCCTTAATTGTTTGCTCTAAATTATGTTGCTGATAATCGTTACTAATGAATGCTTGCCCTATTTTTTTCATCAAAACAAGACGAATCTCCCCATCAATGGCTTTCTTGTCAACGCTCATTGCAGCCATAAAATCTTGGTAGTCTATTTTACTGCTGATAGTTATAGGTAGATTGACTTTTTGCAATAAATACTCAACTTGTTGCACCTCTTTATCGGTGATAAAACCCTCTAATGCCGACAACTTAGCTGCCATTAGCATACCCACGGAGATTGCTTCTCCGTGCAGATAAACACCATAGCCCAATGTATTTTCAATCGCATGCCCAAAGGTATGCCCTAAATTGAGTAGCGCACGCTTACCAGCTTCCAACTCATCTTGCGCCACAATATCAGCTTTGTCAAAGCAAGATTGATATACAGCCTCAATGATTAAACCTTTATCCCTAGCCATTAAGCCGTCTACCTTATTTTGCAGATAAGTTAAAAAATCCGCATTACCTAATAAGCCATACTTAATCACTTCAGCCAGCCCTGCTGAGTATTGTTGGTTGTCCAAAGTGTCCAAGGTATTGACATCAATCACCACGCATTTTGGCTGATAAAAGCTGCCTATCATATTCTTACCCAATGCGTGATTTACCCCTGTCTTGCCACCCACACTGGAATCAACTTGTGAAAGCAAAGTGGTTGGAATTTGAATAAAATCCACACCGCGCTGATAACTCGCTGCTGCAAAACCTGTCATATCACCAATAACACCGCCACCTAAGGCAATCAGCGTTGAGGAGCGGTCAAAACGCACCTCTAATAACGCTGTGAATATTGTATTAAGCGTGTCTAGCGTTTTATACGCTTCACCATCGGGCAAAATAACCTCAGCCACTGTAAAAGAGGAAAGCAAGGCCTTCACCTTGGCAAGATAAAGCGGAGCAACGGTTGTGTTAGTCACAATCATCACTTGCTTGCCAGAAATATGATTGGCGAGTAATTCTTTTTGGTTAAGCAAATTCTGCCCAATATAAATTGGGTAAGATTTTTCGTCTAAATCAAGATTAAGTGTTTTCATTATGGATTATGCAAATTTTCTTTCTTCACCATCACCCACGACATTTTCCACGCAACGACTACAAAGTTCAGGATGCTCATTATTATTGCCAATGTCTTCACGATGATGCCAACAGCGTACGCATTTCTCGTGCTTAGACTCAATAACTTTGATGAATACGCCTGCGCCCGCTTCAACACAATCATCAATTTTTTTGCTAATTGGATGAATTCTAGCGTAAGAAGTAATAAATACAAAACGCAATTCATCGCCTAATTTTTCTAACAATTTACAAGTGTTATCATCACAATAAATATCCACTTCAGCGTCTAATGATGAGCCAATGACTTTATCGTTGCGCATTTGCTCCATTTGTTTACGAATAAATGGGTTGATAGCACGCGCGATATCAATCGCCTTATTGCTGTAATTCTCATTAAGTTCCTGATACCACTCTTGCAAGAAAATACTGTCTGTCTTTTCATTGGGCATACTTTGCCAAATCTCTTCTGCTGTGAATGACAATACTGGCGCTAACCAACGCACCATTGCTTCTAAAATATGATTGAGCGCTGTTTGTGCACTGCGTCTGGCGACTGAGTTTTCCTGTGTGGTGTATTGTCTATCCTTAATAACATCCAAATAAAAACCACCCAAGTCATTGCTACAAAAATTCAAAATTAACTGTATTACTTGATGAAAATTATATTGCCCATACGCTTGCAAAATTTGAATTTGCAAATTGGCAGTTTTTGCCATTATCCATTTATCTAAATCTAGGATTTGATTGTCATCAAGTTGATGTATTTTAGGATCAAATCCAGCGGTATTCGCCAACATAAAACGCATGGTATTGCGAATGCGGCGATACGAATCTGCACTGCGTTTTAGGATTTCATCACTCACCGTCATCTCGCCAGTATAATCTGCTCCTGCAATCCACAAGCGCAGGATATCTGCACCGAGATTATTCACCACCTTTTGTGGACTCATCACATTGCCAAGCGACTTAGACATTTTCTTGCCGTGTTTATCAACGGTAAAGCCATGCGTTAATACTTGCTTATAAGGCGCTTTGCCATTGATGGCAACTGATGAAATTAACGAAGACTGGAACCAACCGCGATGCTGGTCTGAGCCTTCAAGATATAAATCTGCTACATCAGATAACTCGTCTCTTTGCTTTAAAACCGCAAAATGCGAAACCCCTGAATCAAACCACACATCTAGTGTGTCGGTAGTTTTATCGTAGTCTTTAGCCTCGGCGCCTAAGAAATCTTCAATATCAGATTCAAACCACGCTTCAATGCCACTCTTTTCAATTTTATCTGCCACTTTAATAAATAACGCTTGCGTATCTGGATGTAATTCACCCGTTTGTTTGTGTACAAATAGTGTAATTGGTACGCCCCAAAAACGCTGCCTGGAGATACACCAATCTGGACGATTACCCACCATCAGTTCAATGCGTTTTTTACCCCAATCAGGAATCCAATTGACTTTCAAAATTTCCCTATTCACTGCATCACGCAAGCCATTTTGCTGCATAGAGATAAACCACTGCGGCGTTGCACGGAAAATCACCGGCGTTTTATGACGCCAGCAATGCGGATAAAAATGTTGCAAGGGCTCATGCTTAACCAGCGTATTTGTATTTTCTAAAATTTCAATAACACTGGCATTCGCCTTAAAAATAAACTGCCCGCCCAATAATTCTGTGTTTTCAAAAAACACGCCACGACTATCTACAGGACATTCAACAGGCAAGCCGTATTTCAAGCCCACTGCGTAATCTTCTTGACCGTGCGCAGGTGCTGTGTGTACTGCGCCTGTTCCTGCGTCAATAGTCACATGCTCGCCCAAAATCACAGGCACTTGCTTGTCATAAAATGGGTGTTGTGCTTTTAAACCTTCAATCTCACTACCTGAAAAAGTTTTCTCACCAACAGTAGCACCTTGTATGTCGTAACGAGAAAGTGCATTTTCAGCTAAGGCTTGTGCCAATAATAAATACTCATCACCCGTATCAACCAATACATAGTTCAGCTCAGGGTGTAGCGCAACTGCTTCATTCGCAGGTAGTGTCCAAGGTGTGGTCGTCCAAATAACGATGGATACTGGCTTATCAACACCAAACAGTGTGCTGTCAATCAAGGTGAATTTAACATCAATCGCATCGGATTGCTTGTCTTGGTATTCAACTTCTGCTTCAGCTAATGCAGAGCCACACTCAGTACACCAATGCACAGGCTTGTAGCCTTTAGCAACATGGTTGTTCTCAACTATCTTGCCTAATGCACGGACAATATCCGCTTCATAACCAAAGTCTTTGGTCAAATAAGGGTTATCCCAATCACCCAAAATACCCAAGCGCTGAAAATCTTGTTTTTGTTTATTAACTTGCGTATCGGCATATTTTCTGCACTCTGCTCTAAATGAATTGGCATCAATCTTGTGTCCAACTTTGCCTTTTTTCTTTTCAACATTCAGCTCAATCGGCAAACCATGACAATCCCAACCTGGGACATATGGTGCGTCAAAGCCCGACAATGATTTAGACTTAATAATAATATCTTTAAGTACTTTATTAACAGCATGGCCAATATGAATATCGCCATTTGCATACGGAGGACCGTCGTGCAAAATAAACTTTGGCTTGCCCTCATTGTTCTTGCGAATTTGAGCGTATAAGCCATCATCTTGCCATTTTTGTAAGAATCCACCCTCTCGATTAGCGAGATTTGCCTTCATGGCAAATTTAGTGGCAGGTAAATTTAGTGTGGATTTGTAATCAGACATTAATACTTAGAGAATAGTAATATTAAAGGCGTCATTATACTTGATGAACACCTTATATGACTTGATTTACTTCCGCAAATTAACCATGTCTAATAGTAGTTTTACTTGCCCAGGCTTGAGAGTATCGACTTGGTTTGCCCTGAGATTATCTGGCAGACGAATTTCACCAAAACGAATGCGGATTAAGCGTGATACTTTAAAGCCTAGTGATTCCCATAAGCGACGCACTTCACGCTTGCGCCCTTCTTTCAACACCACTTTATACCAACGATTTGCACCTTGTCCACCACCAACAGATACACGCGTAAATTTGGCAAAGCCATCATCTAATTCAATACCGTCTGTTAATTGCTGCAAATCTTCTGGTTCAACTTTTCCCAAGACCCTAACTGCGTATTCTCTATCAATCTCAGAACTTGGGCGCATGAGTTTGTTGGCTAAATCGCCATTATTGGTGAATAGCAACAAGCCTGAGGTGTTTAAATCTAGTCGCCCTACCATTACCCAACGCGACTCTTTGGGTAATAAATCAAAAACACTCTTGCGCCCTTTCTCGTCTTTGTTAGAGCAGATAACCCCTGCTTGTTTATTCAGAATAATAACTTTGGTTTCTTCCTCTTGATAACGCGTAAGGTCAATTTTTCGCCCATCAATCTTAACTGTGTCTGTTATTTGCGCCTTATCACCAATACTAGCGGTTTTGTTGTTAACTTCGATGCGTCCTTGCTCAATCAGCCTCTCCGCCCAACGGCGTGAACCATAACCAGCTGTGGCAATCAATTTTTGTAGTCTATCCATAATTAAAATTTATCCTCAGCGCAGAAAAATCAGTAAATAATACCCATCGCTTCTCTGACTTCTGTCATTGTCTCTTTAGCAATATTACGCGCTCTTTGTGAACCGTCATGAATGATTTGTTTAATGTAGCTTGGGTCAGCTTGATATTTAGCAATGCGCTCTTGCATTGGTAGTAATTCTGCTTGAATACCCTCAATCACCGGCTGTTTGCACTCAATACAACCCATTTTTGCATGTACACAGCCATCTTTTACCCAATCGCAGGTTTGTTCATCTGAATACACTTTATGCAATTGCCAAACTGGACATTTTTCTGGGTCGCCTGCATCGGTGAGTTTAACACGCGCTGGGTCGGTTGGCATGCGCTTAATCTTGACTTCAATTTCATCTGCACTGTCACGCAAAGAAATGGTATTACCATAAGATTTACTCATTTTTTGCCCATCTAAACCTGGCATTTTTGAAGCTTTTGTGAGTAGAGATTCTGGCTCAGGTAAAATAATTCTTCCCACACCTTCGATATAACCCAGCAATCTTTCTCTGTCGCCTAAAGTAATATTTTGTTGCTCTTTTAGCATTGCCTGTGCCCTGATTAATGCCTCATCATCGCCCGTTTCTTGATAAGCCTTACGCAATGTACGATAAGATTTGGCTTGTTTTTTACCCATTTTAGTAATAGCAATTTCTGCTTTTTCTTCAAAATCAGCCTCACGCCCATACACATAATTAAAACGCCTTGCCACTTCACGCGTCAGTTCAATATGCGCCACTTGATCTTCACCCACGGGCACCAAACCTGCTTTGTATATCAAAATATCTGCGCTTTGCAACAACGGATAACCTAAGAAACCATAGGTGCCTAAATCTTTGGTTTTTAATTTTTCTTGCTGATCCTTATAAGATGGTACGCGCTCCAACCAAGGCAATGGTGTGATCATCGATAATAGCAAATGTAGCTCTGCATGCTCTGGTACTTTTGATTGCACAAAAATCGTTGAAGTATTTGGATTAATGCCCGCTGCTAACCAATCAACCACCATTTCTGTCACATTAGATTCAAGATCAATTTTGTCAGAATAATGTGTCGTAAATGCATGCCAGTCAGCAACGAAAAAATAAGAATCATACTCATTTTGTAATACCAACCAGTTTTTTAAAACGCCGTGATAATGCCCTAAATGCAATTGCCCTGTTGGCCTCATTCCTGATAAAACTCTATTTTCCATTTGTTATTTCCAATCCTGTTATTACTAAATTTTGGTGGTATTCACCTTGCTTAATATTGAGCATTTTTTGACTACCACCAGTTATTAAAATCTTACCATCAAACGCTTCGCAACGCTTTTCAAGATAGTCACGCAACATATTCTCAGTACCTAAACGCCATGACCTTTGACTGTCCTTACCAATAAAGGTTTTGCAAGCTTGTAGTTGATAAATCCCTGGTGTAATGCCACCATCAATATGTCGCTTATTGCACACAATATCAATAGTAACAAAAGTACCGATATCCACCAACATAAAATCTCGCTCTGGATACTTATCATACCCTGCCACAAGTCCCAAAAAACGATCAACACCCAATTGCGCCAAATTATAATCAAAAACCAAATCTTTATAAGGGTTAGGTTTGATAATAGTTGGGTTGACAAAATACTGAATCAATTCGTGATGAGCAACACAGGCAATAGTGCTAATCTGGTGTTGTGGTATTGCATTGATTTGAAAATCTTTAATACCAACACTGCTATAGCAATCACCAATCTTCCAACTGATATTGCTATTACCAATATCTACTAATAAATTGGCTTTAGACACTAGACGCCGTTAATAAGGATATGTGCGTAAATGCTTGCTCCATATCCCAGTGCAATAACTGGCGTCCACTTTAAGTGAGATACAAATGTGTAAAGACCGTTTGACTGCCCCATCAGTGCCACACCTGCAGCAGAACCCACTGAAAGCAAACTGCCACCCACACCCGCAGTCAATGTAACCAACAGCCATTGTCCCGAACTCATTTCAGGATTCATCGTCAAGACTGCAAACATCACTGGGATATTGTCAACAACCGAAGACAAAACACCGACCAAAATATTAGCGTTGGTTGCACCGAGTGAGGTATACATTAACTCTGAAGTTAATGCCAAATACCCCATAAAACCTAAGCCACCAACGCTTAAAATTACCCCAAAAAAGAACAGCAAAGTGTCCCATTCAGCTTTTGCTAATTTTTTGAAAATATCGCATTCAATATTTCTAAACTTAGCAATCAAGAACGATGCTATCATTAAATAACTTAAACCCATCATCATTCCCATTGCAGGTGGTAGATGCAGGAAACTATGAAAACTTACCGCTGTAACAACGGTGAGAACAAATAAAATCACCACCATTATTCCACCTTCTTTGACTTTAATAGTGCTACTGCCTGATATCTCAGGCGACTCATTTTTAATAGCAAAATGCATAATTGCCGCTGGCACCACAAAGTTAATTAATGACGGAATAAATAAATCAAAGAAATGATAGAATTCAATAACCCCTTTTTGCCAAACCATTAGCGTGGTAATATCGCCAAACGGACTAAATGCACCGCCAGCATTTGCAGCTACCACAATATTTACAAAGGCAATAGAGATAAAACGCACATTATTACCACCAACCGATAACACCACAGCACCCATAATCAATGCTGTTGTTAAGTTATCAGCAACTGGGGAGATGAAAAACGCTAAAAATCCTGTTAACCAAAACAACTGCCTAAAAGACAATCCTTTACTGGTTAGCCATACTTTTAGCGCCTCAAAGACATTACGCTCTTTCATGGTTTCAATGTAGGTCATTGCCACCAATAAAAATAAAAATAACTCAGAAAACTCCAACAAATTGTGACGCAACACCGCTTCGGCAGTATGTGGCAACCCTTGAGAGACATACACCCAAGCAACCATTGCCCAAATAAGTCCTGCCACTAAAATCACTGGTTTGGATTTGTTAAACCCTGTAAATTCTTCCATTATTACTAAAATGTAAGCAATAACAAACAAAGCTAATGCCGTATAACCTACCCAATGACTGGTTAAATCAAGCCTTTCTTCTGTGCCGCTAGCAAATGCAAAAACAGGGAAAAACAATGACAATAATGCCAAAATTTTAGTCAATTTCATAATGTTCTCTTATGAGGGAAAATTAGCCAGTCCAAGACATTTAATTGGCTTATTATTAATAAAAAGTGCTTTGTTTTCTTCAGCAATTTTAAGCGTTGCAAAAAAGCAGGATTTTACCTGATTCAACACAGCTCCAACAGAACTGGTAGCGTCTTCTAGTGTTAATTTATCCATCGGTGAGACCTTAAAGTCACATTCAAATTGATATAATCTGCGTTTTGGCTTACCCAAATAATGCACTCTTGCCACCACTTCCTGACCCGGATAACAGCCCTTGGTAAAACTAACACCAACTTCGTTGATATCCAAATTCAAGTCCTGAGGAATGAATTTTTCACTTGTTGCTAGTGTTATCTGTACGCTATCAATTGACACTGCTTGAGCGTCAATCTCACTAAAAGCCACTTCAGTATTAAGCGCAAACATTTTTAAACGATTGTGTACCACGGCTTGTAAATCTGATGCAAAATCCAAATAAAAATCATCGTCTTGTTTTTGTACCCATATTAAGGCAATAATGCGTCCTTGATGTTGGCAATAAGCATTCAATTGCCACGCTCCATCAGCGATTTTATCAATATCGTTTGACAATTGCCCTTGCAAAAAACTTTGTGCGTCCTTGCCGCTAACTTTGAGATTAGGTGTTCTTTTTAACATAGCGAAATTATACCCTTTTCAATAGGCGAAAAAAACCGAGAACAAAGTCTCGGTTTTTCTAGTCAAATTCAAAACAGATTACTTATCTCATGCCAAAATGTATAAATCCAGCAAGCAATCTTACAAAGAATTTAGCAAAAAATTAGTGCCATGCAATCATAGTCAATAACATCGGCACAGATAAAATAACATTAATGCTTGATGCTAGTGCTGCATTCTTCTTTGCAGTTGCTATTTCTTCTGCAGATGCATCTTTCATACCTAAGATTTTTTGCTGATTTGGCCAAATAATAAACCATACATTAAACGCCATAATCGTACCCATCCAAGCACCAATACCGATAACTTGATAACCTTGTGCAAGCGTGAATGCGCCAATAATACCGTCCATACCACGAGACTGTAATGCCAACAACACTAAACCTAAGATCCAAGTAGTGGCAGCTGCCATACGAAACCACAACAACGCTCTTGGTGCAATATATTTGCCAATCGCCGCTGGACCTGGTCCATCACTATCAGCAAGTGCTGCGCCCATTGCAGGAACTTGTACAAAGTTAAAATAATACAAAAGACCAATCCAAACAATACCCGCTAAAACATGCAACCAAACACTAAAGGCATAATGTTGGTTGACGATAGAATCCATCCCTACAAAATAAACCACAATTGCAGTTGTTACAAAACCAAGTGCAATTTTGCACCGAACTAAATTAATACGATTAAACATTTCTTTCTCCGTTATTATAAAGTTGACCATTATAATAGGTTATTTTATTAGTTATTTAGTTAATTTAAGTCACAACATGCCAGAATTACCAGAAGTTGAAACCACCAAACTTGGACTTGAGCCACTGATTGTTAATCAGACGGTTGAGCGTGCGTACCTACATCGAGCTAATTTGCGTTGGGATATGCCCAAACATTTAGTCACAACACTCTCAAATCAAAGTGTGAATAAAATACAGCGACGAGGTAAGTATTTGTTGATTAAGTTTGATGTGGGTACGCTGATTATTCATCTAGGTATGAGTGGCTCAATTAAGGTGGTAGATAACGACACCCCACTTGAGAAACACGATCATTTTGAGCTGGTGTTTATGAACAGAAAAAGACTGCGTTTGAACGACCCAAGGCGCTTTGGCGCGGTGTTATTTTCTGAAAATGGGTCGCACCCTTTGTTAGATAACTTAGGCGTTGAACCGTTAGAAGGGTTATTTGATAATGAGTACTTATACACTCGCTCACACAAAAAGCAACAAAACATTAAAGCCTTTATTATGGATAGCAAAGTTGTGGTGGGTGTGGGCAACATTTATGCTTGTGAAAGTTTACATCAAGCAGGCATCAGTCCTGAACGAAAAGCAGGTAGTGTTGGTAAAAAACGCTACGCCTTATTAACACAATGCATCAAGGACATTCTTACGCAAGCAATCAAAGCAGGTGGGACAACCTTGCAAGATTTTTCTGCGGTAGATGGCAAACCTGGATATTTCTCACAGACTTTGTCGGTGTATGGGCGTGAAAATGAAAATTGCATGCAATGTGATAGTAAAATAACACGCATTATCCAAAATCAAAGGTCTACTTTCTATTGCAGAAAGTGTCAAACATAAAATGAGTAAAGAAGCATTCGAAACTAATTGCGGTACTAATTCAGAGCCTTTTGCCTTGCAAAATTTAGGCAACATTATGGAGCCTGAGTTTAGTGAAAATTGTATTTTAATTATCGACCCTGGTATGCGAATCCACAACCGCGCCTACGCCGTAGTACGCTATGCCAATGAACTATATTTCCGTCAATATATTGAACGAGGCGACAAAAAATTCTTAGTTCCACTTAGCACTCAGCACGATGAAATTGAACTCAAAGGCGATTTTGAAATGGTCGGCTGTGTGGTACAACAAAAACAACGCAAGCAAAAATCTTTGCATTATTACCATTTAAACCCTGAAACCAAAGAGATGGATTTCACCATCTCTGGTAAGGAAAAAACAAAGGAAGGCAAATAACATGGAAAAGGGAAAAAGGGAAAAGAAAATACATTTGGTATTTAGTATCGTTATGTCATTATTTATGATTAGTATTATGTCATTTGTGGTGACTTATATGAATATTGGCTGGGGCGATCAAACCATTGAAAAATGGTTATCCAGTTTTGCTATTGCATGGTTAGCGGGCTTTCCACTACTGTATATTTTTGCACCGATTTTTAAGAAAATAATTATTCAGTCGTTATCCAAATAAGGTGTGCCATTCTGCCTGAGTTTGCCCCATCTCGGCGATAGGAAAAATATTTTTCTTCCTGTTCAACAGTGCATTGGTCGCCACCTGTTATTACTTTAACATCCAAGTCATTTAAAATAATGCGTGCAACCTGATAAATATCTAAGTGATATTTGCCCCTTTTTTGTGTGAATGCCATGCTCAGTTTTTCATCTTTAGCAATAAACTGCTCAAATACTTCGCTACCTACCTCAAGGTTTTTCGCACAAATCGCTGGGCCAAAATGTATCAACAAGTCATGTTCATCAAAGACTTTGATGAATGATTCAATCACACCGTTTAAAATCCCTTGCCAACCTGCGTGTGCCACGCCTACTTGTGTACCTGATTGATTGGATGCAAAAATCGGCAGACAGTCAGCAGTCATTACCGCACAAACCACACCTTTCTCACAAGTAATAACACTGTCGCCTTCGCAATCATTTGACTGAGCATCTAAACAAATATCAGAGTGGGTTTGATTTAACCATTTTGGCTCACTGGGCAAATTATAGTGTTGAACGAGCAATGCTCGATTATGTGCAACTGATTCAAAATTATCGCCCGTATGCATTGCAAGATTAAAGTTTTCATAGCCACCCACACTCGTTCCACCTTTTAAGTATCGTGTGGTTGAAAGATGTTTAACCTTACTTGGAAAACCAACGCTAAGCTGGGTCATATTTTTGTAACACTTCAATTAGGGCTTGCATATCTTCTGGTAATAGCGCTTTCCATGACATTTCTTGCCCTGAAATCGGGTGCGTTAATGTGAGTTTTTTGGAATGCAATGCTTGACGATCAAATCCTTTGAGTGCATCTTTAAGCGCTTCATCTGCTCTCTTTGGAAAACGAACTTTACCGCCATACATTGTATCAGCAATCAGTGGATACCCTATATGCGACATATGTACACGAATTTGATGGGTGCGTCCTGTTTCCAAAACCGCCTTAACATGCGTATGGTGTCCAAACCTGTCAATCACACGGTAATGCGTAATAGCATCCTTGCCACCTTCGCTCACCGCTTGTTTAATGCGGTCTTTTGAATCACGCCCGATAGGCTCATTAACCGTGCCACCTGAGATCATATGCCCATAGACAATAGCACTATATTCTCTTGACACACTGTGCGTTTGCAATTGCTCAACTAGATTTTTTTGCGCCAATTCACTGCGTGCTACCACCATTAAGCCAGAAGTATTTTTATCCAAGCGATGTACAATACCCACTCTATCAAGTTTAGCCAGCGATGCATCGTGATATAACAGCGCATTTGCCAATGTACCACTCCAGTTACCCGCACCAGGGTGCGTCACTAGGCCAACTGGTTTATTAATGATAATGATATCTTCATCTTCAAAAACGATATCTATAGGAATATCTTGTGCCACCCAACCATTGGTTTTTTCTCGCCTGATTTCAAGCTTAACAATCTCACCACCCAAGACTTTGTCTTTAGGTTTAAAGGTTTTATCATTAACAAGAGCACTCCCTGATTTAACCCAAGTAGTGATTTTAGAACGAGAATAATCTGGCAACATTGTAGCTAGTGCACTATCAATGCGTTGCCCGATGAGTCGGTCTGGAATGATGACATTAAGATTCATAGCCGTAATTTTACACTTTTATATTAATCAACTTTTCAAGGTCTTCTATTAAATTGACTTTTGTCAATCATCCCTATTTATCCGTAAGGGAGGCTACGCACTGCAAAGGTCTCTAAATACAAAAATACCGACTAACAAGTCGGTATTTTTATCATCTAATTTGGCGTCCCGTAAGAGATTTGAACTCCTGTTGTCAGGATGAAATCCTGAAGTCCTGAGCCAGCTAGACGAACGGGACAGCGATATTTTAGTTGAGAATAGATATTCTTGCAATATCTTTAAGGCGAAAAAAAATGGCTCAGTTTAATAAAACTGAGCCATTTTCGGTATTTGGCATCGCCTAGGAGAATCGAACTCCTCTTACCAGGATGAAAACCTGGGGTCCTAACCGATAGACGAAGGCGACATAGTTTTTTTGCATTAGGACGATGGTGGAGCTAAGCGGGTTCGAACCGCTGACCCCGACACTGCCAGTGTCGTGCTCTCCCAGCTGAGCTATAGCCCCATTTGTTGGTTGCCAAGCAAAAGATGCAAATTATAGTCTGTATGCTAAATTAGTCAAGTTAAAATACACTTATGTTAGAAAAAAAATACACCGAAAAAACTTTTACTTTGGAAATTCTTTATCATGTAGGCGTTTACGAGAACTCTATTCATTTTATTTTTGACCACGCTTCAAAAACTTGCGTCATTATTGACCCCGCTTGGGAGGCAGATTTATTTATCCAGCGTATTAAGGACAAAGGTTATAAACTTACCGATATTTGGCTAACGCATTGGCATGGCGACCACATCAATGCAGTGGATGAAATTGTAGAAAAAACAGGGGCAAGAATCACAATAGGCATTAATGAAGTCCCTTATCTGCAAATTAAAAATAAAGTGCAAACAGTTAGTGATGGTGACACAATACGCTTAGGCAAGACAAACGCTAAAATAATTAATACACCAGGGCATACTGCAGGTGGTGTTTGCTATTTATTAGATGGACATTTGATTGCAGGAGATACCTTGTTTGTCTATGGCGCAGGACACTGCTCACTGCCTGGCGCTAATGCAATAGAATTGTACCATTCTATGCAAAAACTTAAGCAAGTTGATAACGATACAATGCTACATTGCGGACATGATTATGGCTCAAAAATTGAAACCACGATGGATGAGCAAAAACAAGGCAATGCTTGGCTCGTTATTGACACACAAGCCGATTTTGTTAAATTTGTTGATGATATGGCTCAGGGTTTAATTGCTTACCCGACTGATGCGCTTAACAAGTTAGAAATCCAAGCTATGTTATAGCGCATCATCAATACTTTTAGAGACCTTTGTATAAACTAGGGATGATTGACAAAAACCAATTTTTGCCCAATTGGGTTTTTAATGATTATTTCTAATTTAGGCAAAAGTCTCTCATAATCTAGATAATAAATATCGTCTAATGTCGTTAATCCTGAATTCAGATGTTAATAAAAAATGATATAATTTCAAGTTATATTACTCACTTTTTTTACAGACCTATGCTTTCTAAAAAAGATTTCAAACTAATTCACAACAGAGAAGAATTAAAAAAAAACTTAACCAGTAAAGATATTTCTTTTGAAAGCGCACTCAAAAATTATAACTATGAAAAAGAATTAGTATTTTTACAAATTGAGTTAAATAAATTACAATCATGGATAGAGCAAAACAACAAACGCGTTATTGTCGTTATGGAAGGTCGTGATGCAGCAGGAAAAGGTGGGTCTATCCGTCGTTTTTTAGAGCATATGAATCCTCGTTCTTCTAGATTAGTGGCACTTAATAAGCCAACTGATGTTGAGCAAAATCAATGGTACCTTCAACGCTATATTAAACAATTGGCCAATGCAGGTGAATTTGTTATATTTGACCGCAGTTGGTATAACAGAGCAGTTGTTGAACCTGTTATGGGTTTTTGCACTAAAAATCAATATAAAAAACACATTCGTCAAGTGCCAGAGTTTGAACATATGTTGTATGAAGATGGTGTGCATGTTATAAAAATATGGTTTTCAATTACAAAGGATGAGCAACTAAAGCGCTTTGAATCAAGAATGACCGATAACTTGAAAAAATGGAAATTAAGTCCTGTTGATATAGAAGGGCAAAAAATGTGGGATATTTATACCAAGTATAAAGAGCAAATGTTTAATAAAACACATACTTCTTTCTGCCCCTGGACTATCATACAAACCAATGACAAAAAAACTGCTAGATTAGAGTCTATTCGACATGTATTATCACAATTTGACTATGATGATAAAATTAAAACCAAGCGTATAGCTACTGACCCTAATATAGTGATTCGTTATAATCGCTCTATACTTGCAGATTAACTTAGAAAGCCATGAATACAATTAAATTAGAAAATAAAATAATTAAAACTAAATATAACTCTTTTGATGAGTTAAATGAAGATGACTTAAAACTATTAAATAGTAAAAAAGGCGTCAAATATTTAATAAAGCAAGATGAAATAAATATGAGTGCTATCAATAAAGTTTTAAGACAAATACATTATGAATTGCAACTATCAGAATTACAAGTAGAATTAATTAAACTGCAAAAAGATGTCATTAAAAAAGGCAAACGAATGGTTATTTTATTTGAAGGTCGTGATACAGCAGGTAAAGGTGGGGCTATTCGTCGTTTTATGGAGCATATAAATCCAAGACATGCTACAGAGATAGCCTTGCCCAAACCAACAGAAGGTGAAAAAAAATCTTGGTATCTTCAAAGATACATTAAGAATTTACCAGAACCAGGGAATATAGTATTTTTTAACCGTAGTTGGTACAATCGTGCAATAGTTGAGCCTGTCAATGGTTTTTGCACAAACGCAGAGTATGAAAAATTTATGCAAGAAGTAATAGACTTTGAAAATATGTTGATAAAAGATGACATTCATTTGATTAAATTTTATTTTTCCATTTCTAAATCAGAGCAACAAGAACGCCTTGAATTGATAAAAAATAATCCTCTGAAGCTATGGAAAGTATCTAATGTGGACAAAAGAGCTATTGAACTTTGGGATAAATATTCTGAATATAAAAATAAAATGTTTGAACAAACAGCAACTAAAAATAATCCATGGGTAATATTAAACTCTAACTCAAAGATGTCGGCTAGAATTAATGCTATTAATTATGTATTATCTAAAACAGATTATGATAAAAATCAAGACAGTTAAGTGCTCTGGCGGTTTGGTGATCTGCAAAGGCTTGGTTTTATTAATATATAAAAATGGTCGATGGGATTTACCTAAAGGTGGCATACAAGATAATTATACAAAAAAAGATAACGCCCTTAAAGAGGTTTCCGAAGAAACTGGATTGGATAAAAAAAAATTAAGTATAAAGCAAATTCTACCCAGTACTTATTATCATAAAAAGACATTATCTCAAAAATATAAAAAAAAAATATATTGGTATGAAATGTCGTATGAAGGTAATTTAGCAGATACAACACCACAAATAAAAGAAGATATTTATGGTTGTGTTTGGTTTACACCAAAACAATTGTTGACCCAATTAGAAAACACCAAAGAACAAATAAGATATGTTATAGATTTTTGGCTTCAAGATCAAAAAGAATGAAAACAACTATTTGAGACCTTTACATAAATTAGAAATAATCATCAAAAACCCACTTTTCGCCCACTTGAAAAATTTTAAATCCAGCCTTAGCCCTAAATGTATATACTATCATTTTTAAGCAACTAATGGAATCCATATAAATGTCCGCAATCGGTTTTTTTGGCGGGTCATTTGACCCAGTACATTACGGACATTTAAAAACGGCTTGTGCGGTTAAAAAATTGTTAAGATTAGAGCAACTTTTTTTAATGCCTTGTAAGGCGCCTGTGCATAAAAACGCCTTGCAGTTTTCTAACCAGCAACGCCTTGATATGCTAAATTTGGCAATCACTGAGTTTGATGCGCTACAACTTGATCGCCGTGAAATTGACCGACAAAGTGCGTCCTATACCATTGACACACTCAAACAAATTAAAATAGATTACCCAAACAAAAAGATTTTTTTAATTATGGGCGAGGACAGTTTTAACACATTGTCAACTTGGAAAAGTGCTCAGCAATTTAGCCATTATGTACAATTGGTGGTATTGCCCAGATTATCTGAGGCACAGGGATCAGTCTCTCACACGGGATGGCAGTATTTTGCCAAAACGCCGTTAGTTAATATTTCATCAACACAAATTAGAAGTAAAATACACAATCAGGAAAATTTATCAGGTTTATTGCCTGAAAGCATTATTAAATATATTGAGACCTTATGAATTTAACACAACAACTAAAAGCAGTTACCAACATTATTGACGAACTTAAGGGAGAAAATATGGTTACGCTTAAAGTTTTGCAACAAAGTGCAGACATTGAGGCAATTGTCATTGCCACAGGTCGATCCACACAACATGTGCGAGGTATTGCCAATAATATCAAAATCGAGGCAAAGCGTTTAGGGATGAAAGTTGTGGGCATTGAGGGTGCAGAAACAGGGCATTGGATGTTGATTGATTTGGCGGAAGTAGTGGTGCATGTGATGACTGAAAAAACCAGGGAGTTTTATAAGTTAGAAAAATTATGGTCGGGAACGAACGAGTGAAAATTAACTTAATTGCTATTGGTAAAAAGATGCCTGATTGGATACAAACAGGGGTAACACATTATCAAAAACAATTACCCCGTGAACTCAACTTTACTTTAACCACGCCAGAAGCACAAAAACGCAAGGGGAAAAATATTGAACAAATCAAAGAACTTGAAGGTGAACTACTGATAAAGGCCAGCGCCAGTGCAAATTTAATCGTTGCCTTTGACGAACACGGCAAGCAACACAGCACTAAAGAAATCGCCAAGGCAATGAAAGATTGGCAACAAAATGGTGACAGTGTGGCGTTGTTAATTGGTGGCGCTGATGGTTTAAGCAATACCATTAAGCAACAAGCTCACCAATTATGGGGATTGTCAAACCTAACTTTACCCCATTCAATGGCACGATTATTAGCAGTAGAGCAAATCTATCGCGCCCATTCGTTATTAACCAACCATCCTTACCATCGAGAATAACCTGAGGAAGGCCTTGCCTTCCTCACTACAAGGAGAGAAAAATGAAATTAGAACTGATTAGCTTCAAACTTTGTCCATTTGCACAACGGGCACTCATATCGTTAAATGTACAAAAAATTGACTTTAAAATGACTTACATTAACCCCATGGATCCACCCGATTGGTTTAAAGAAATCTCCCCCACTGGACAAGTGCCATTACTTAAAGTTGACGATCAAGTTATTTTTGAATCCTTAGTCATCACTGAATTTATCGAAGAAATAAGTGCGTGTAGTTTCCATCCAAAAGAGGTGGTTCAAAGAGCAAATAATCGATCTTGGATTATATATTCTGGAGAAATTCTAGGCGATATATTCGGCATAATCACAGGTGAGGAAGCAAAATTTCACACTTCAAAAAAAGCATTATTTGATAAATTAACCAAAATTGAAGCCATAAAAAACCAAGAAAAATTCTTCAATGGCGAGGAATTCAATATGATTGACGCTGCTTTTGCACCCATTTTTATGCGTTTGTCTTGGATTAATGAATTTACCAATAACGCCTTATCTATCACAGAATTTAAACATTTAAGTGCTTGGAGTAAGGCAATTTTGGCACTTGATGTGGTTAAAAACTCTATGGCTGATGGACTGGATGATGTCTATTACTCAAATATTGAAGCACGCGAAGGCTATCTTTCAACCTTATTAATTGATTAACACGGATATTAAAATAATGAATTGGCGATTAAAAACAGAGCAAAAATTTGAACAATTAGCAGATTTTATTTTTGATAATAGCAAAAAAACCATTCTTACAGTTTTGCTTATAGTAGTGGGGCTCGGCTTTAATTTACCCAACCTCAAAATGGACACTTCAACCGAGGGGTTTTTACATAAAACTGACGAGTTACGCATTAAATACGATGAATTTCGTGATCAATTCGGCAGAGATGAAAAAATTTTAATTGCCGTTGAAACCAAAGATATTTTTGATTTTGATTTTCTTAAAAAACTGGCAAAACTACACCAAGAATTAGAGAATAACTTACCCTATATTGAACAAGTTAATTCTTTGATAAACGCCAGAAACACCCTTGGCACATCGGATAGTCTAATTGTTGAAGATTTATTTGATGGCTATAAAATTGACAAAGCCACTCTAAATAATAAAAAACAACTGGCAAACGCCAACCCCTTATTAAAAGATTTGATGTTTAATGGTGACAAAACTTTCACCAACATTATTATTGACACACAAACTTACTCTAGTTTTGATGAAAATGGCAAAAAAATAGTCATTAGCGAGGCAGATGAGTTTGCCGAAGAAGCAATTATTAACGACACACCGAAACTCTATTTAACAGACGATGAAAACACCAAAATCATTGAAATAGTACAACAAATTACCAAAAAATACGAAGATGCTAATTTTAAAGTGCATCTGGCGGGATCAGCCTTATTTGCAGGCGTTATCAAACAGGCAATGAAAAAAGACACCCGACGCTTTATCCAAAAAATGCTGCTCATGGTCATTTTAGTTCTAGCGCTTATGTTTAGACGCGTTTTGGGGGTTGTTCTGCCACTGATTACGGTTGCTTTAACAATCATTAGTGCTGTTTCATTAATGGCACTGTTTGATGCACCCTTTACTCTGGTTACTCAAATTATGCCCTCGTTTTTATTGGCAGTGATTACAGGGGCAAGTATCCATCTTTTAGCCATTTTTTATAAACACTTTGCCAAAACTGGCAATAAAAAATCGGCACTGCGTTTCGCCATGGGGCATTCTGGCTTTGCTATTGTAATGACTTCACTGACCACCGCTGCGGGTATGTGGTCGTTCTCTTTTTCCGATGTGGCACCTGTTGCCAATTTAGGCATTTTTGCCAGCGCCAGTATCGTATTAGGGTTATTATTTGTTTTGGTGTTATTACCTGCCATGCTTGCCACGTTGAAACTTAAGCACAAACCCGTTGCCTCGTATAATAAAACAATGGATGCTTTTTTACACAAAATTGCTGATTTTTCCTTAAACAACGCCAAATCCATTGTAATAATAAGTGGTGTTATGATTATTATTGCCACCTCTTTTGTAGTGCAAATGAAATTTTCTCACCATCCACTTCTTTGGTTTGAGGCTGACAATCCTGTGCGTGTCAATGTTGAAACAATTGACAAAGAGTTAAACGGCTCCATGACTTTGGAAATTGTTGTAGATACTGGACGAGAAAATGGCTTGTATGAACCAGCGATGTTACAAAAAATTGAAAGGACAACCGACTATCTTAACACTTTAAAAGATGGGGAAATTTTTGTTGGCAAAACAATAACACTGGTAGATGTGTTAAAGGAAACTAATAAGGCGCTGAATGCAAACAATGCAGCATTTTATAAAATCCCTGTCAACAAAGAGTTAATTGCACAAGAATTATTTTTATTTGCCAATAGTGGTAGTGATGATTTGGAGGATTTTGTCGATTCTGGTTTTTCTAAAGCACGCATAACGGTCAAAGTGCCTTTTGTAGATGCCATCAAATACAACCAATTTTTAAGTGAAGTTAAAACTCATGTTGCACAAGAATTTGGCACTAATGCCAATGTTTCTTTCACTGGTGTCGGTGTTTTACTTGCCAGTATTATGGAAAAATCCATTCATTCTAGTGCAACGAGTTATGTGCTTGCCTTTGGGCTTATTGCGCTTATGATGATCCTTTTAATTGGCAATATTAAAATTGGACTAATTAGTATGATTCCCAATATTCTCCCCATGTTAAGCATTGCAGCAATAATGGTGGGTTTTGGCATTCCTTTTGATATGTTTTCAATGCTTGTGGGTGCAATTGCACTGGGGCTTGCTGTTGATGATACCGTGCACTTTATGCACAATTTTAACCGCTATCGCTTAGAAGGGAAAAATGTTGACGAGGCTACAAGATTAACTCTGATTAACACAGGACGAGCGATTATCACTACTTCTATTGTACTTGCACTTGGGTTTTTGGTGCTACTAAGTGCAAGTATGGCCAATATGTTTAATTTTGGCGTTTTGACTGCCAGCGCTATCTTTGTCGCTCTAATTGCTGACTTCTTACTGGTGCCTGCAATGATGAAAATTTTGGAGAAAAAATAATGAAAAAACTACTATTGCCCACCCTATTTTTAAGCTTTAGTGTTAATGCTTTGACGGGTTTAGAGATTATGCAAAAAGTTGACGATAGAGATGACGGTAGTAGTATTACTTCCACTCTACAAATGATTTTAATCGATAAACACAATAAAAAACGCATTAGACAAATGCGCACATTCTCCAAAGACATTAATGAAAATACCAAGCATAAATCTATCTTTTTTCTATCTCCTAGCGATATTAAAAACACTGCATTTTTAACCTTTGATTATAGCGACGATAATAAAGATGATGATCAGTGGATGTATCTTCCAGCACTCAAAAAAACCAAACGCATTCCAGCTAGTGATAAAAATAGTGCTTTTATGGGTAGCGACTTTTCTTATGCTGATATGACAGATAATAACCTTGATGATTATCATTTTAAACTGTTAAAAGAGAGCGTCATTAAACGCAAAAATAGTAAAAACCCAGTATGGGTCATTCAATCTCTACCTAAAAATCAAGCAGTGACGGATGAAACTGGCTACACTAAAAGCATTTTATATATTCGCAAAGATAACTATATACTTGCTCGCGCTAAGCTTTATCTTAAAAAGACCAACAAAATAAAATATATGGATGTTCGAAAGATGAAAAAAATCAATGGTATTTGGGTAGCAACACAAACCACAATGACCACAAAATCTGGCAAACAAACACTACATAAAACACTTTTAAACAATAGCAATATTAAAATAAATATTGCGATTGATGACGATATGTTTAGTATTCGTAAAATTGAAAAAGGCTTGTAAATGAGATTTTTCTTAGTTCTTTTAATTTCTTTTTCATTAAACGCCGAAGAAGGGTTTGATGATCCTGGATTTGATGATAACTTTAGCGACGAATTAGCCATACAAACAAAACCACCTGAAAAAGGCTCAGTGTATGGCTCTGTTGATTTAGAATCACATTATAATTTTAGTAATAACAAAAACTTATCCTCTGCTAAAATTTTGACAGATTTAAGTGCCGAATACAAAATAGATAATAATACTAAGATAAGCGGAAACTTAAAAGCCTATCACGATTTCATTTTCGATACAAGTAACCATTATTCGACAACGCCTAATGGCTATGGAAACGAGTTAAATGTAAATGAATTAAATATTGAAGGCAGTATTAATTCAAATCTTGATTTCAAAATTGGCAGACAAATTGTCGTATGGGGTAAGTCTGATTCTATTCGTATTACCGATGTTCTAAACCCACTGGACAATCGCACACCAGGACTGATTGACATTAAAAATTTGCGCCTTGGTAGATTGATGAGTAAATTGGATTATTACCAAGACAACTTAAAAATTTCTGCTGCTCTATTGCACGAAAATCGTTTTAGTAAAAATCCAAAATTCGGCTCTGATTTTAAAGCTAGCACGGATTTACCAGAAAGCAAACCTGGTAATAATTTGAAGAACACTGGCATTGCACTAAGCCTAACAGGTGAGTTTTCTGGTTATGATTTTGGCATTTATTTTGCCGACACTTATCTTGATAAACCTTATTTTGAAAATGGTGCTTTGCATTTTGATAATAAATCAAAAATGCTGGGCTTTGCCTACAATCAAGTCATTGATAATTTTTTGTTAAAAACAGAAGTGGCCTACTTTGACACCCTTAAATATTCAGGGCTTAATGGCACAAAATCAAGAATTGATAGTCTAATCGGCGTGGAGTACACAGGCATTAATAACGGCTCAATTAGCTATGAGCTGTCACTCAAAAAAATCAATAATTATGACAATGTCATCAACGCTCAATCTAACAACTTTACCAAACAAGAAACCTATCAACATGCCTTGCGTTTTACTCAGTCGTATCTCAATCAAACAATTGATTTAACTGCAATTTTAGGTGTATTTGGTAAGAAGGGTGATAAGGGTGGCTTCGCCAGAGCTTCACTAAATTATGCCATTGATGATAAAATTTCAATTAGCGGTGGCATTATTGACTATATCGGCGGCTCTAACACAACTGATCCGATTAGAGACAACGATAGAATTTTTACCAAAATTAGTTATTCTTTTTAGGATCTAAATAATTGCCAATACATTCTCAGGCGGTCGTCCAATTACCGTGCCTTTATCAGTTCTCACAATGGGACGCTCAATAAGAATAGGATTATCAACCATTGCTTGAATTAAATCATCTTCACTGAGCGATTCATCACCCAAATTGTTGGTTTTATAAGGTGCTTCAAAAGTTCGCATTAACGACCTAGCATCCAACCCTAACTCACTAAGCAGTGCTTTTAATTCTTGCGTTGATGGCGTATCGTCTAAATATTTAATTACTTGAAAGTCAATGCCTTTTTCTTCTAAAATACCTAAAGTTAGCCTAGATTTTGTACATCTAGGGTTGTGATAAATTGTTACACGCATATACTTAAATCCCACTATGAAGAAAATCCTTATTATACTCGCGCTCATTCTTCCCTTAAGTGTCGTTCATGCAATGACATTAGGGGATCTTTTTTCTAAAGGCAACACTCCAAAAAATACCCAACTGCCACAATTTTCAGTAGTGGATATAAACGGTAAAACACACAATAATAATACCGTTAAAGGCAAATACTTGGTGGTTAATTTTTGGGCAACTTGGTGCCCACCTTGCCTTAAAGAAATCCCTGCTTTTGTTGATTTTTATGAAAAGCATTCGGACAAAGTGGAAATCTTAGGTATGGATTATGAACAGGCCGATGTTGATAAAATTACCGAATTTACCGACAGTTTTATGGTTAATTACCCTATTGTTTTATCCGATGATAACAACCGCCCTGAGTTCAAAAAATTTGGCAAAATAGTGGGTATGCCAACCACCTATATTTACACCCCCGATGGGGTATTAATTAATCGGTATATGGGTGAAATTAATATAAAAACTTTAGAAAAATCCATTCGCTAAAGCCAAGTTTTTGCTGCTAAATTCTCATCTCTTACCAGTCTGGGTACTAAGTAACCACTGAGTTTTTTGCCCAATTCTCGGTGCAATTTAATGGCAGCCTCATCCTCAACTAAAAAATGTTCTGCACCACTGACTTTATCTAGTAAATGCAAATAATAAGGCAAGATCCCTAATTCAAACAAATCCATAGAAAGTTTACTTAAAGTCAATACACAGTCATTCACACCTTTTAACAAAACCGATTGATTGAGCAAAGTGACATTGCTTAATGCTCGTATCGCCTTAGCAAAGTCATTTGATAATTCATTAGCATGATTAACATGAGTGACCAATACGACATTGAGCGTACTTTGATTTAATAGTTTAATCAGCTTTGTGGTTATTCGACTTGGTGTTACTACGGCGCTACGCGTATGGATGCGCAAGTTCTTGATGTGTGAAATTTTCTCAATGTTTCCAATTAGTTGTGCAAGTTTCTCATCACTCAAACTCAAAGGGTCGCCACCACTTAATATCACTTCATTAATTTGAGAATGACTGCAAATATACTCTTCAATTGCTAAATAATTACTAATTGCATCATGCTCAGTGTAATTAAAATTCTGCCGAAAACAATACTGACAATGAATAGCGCAAACTCTAGATGTAATCAATAAAACGCGATTGGGGTACTTATGAACAAGTCCTGCAACAGGGGTGTATTTTTCATCTTCTAATGGTTCTGTACTAAAATCACTTTGTGCTTGGATAGGTGCACTGACAACTTGCTTTAATAGCGGATCATCAGGGTTATCTTTATCAATGAGATTGGCAAATTCCAAAGGAATCTTAATAGGAAAACCTTGGTCTTGAAATTGCTGAGATTGAAAAAAGGCATTGCAACTATCTGCACCTTTGAGCGTGTTGCGTGCGTTATGTTGCCAATTATTATTCATAAAAAAGCCCCGCTACAGTCGGGGCTTTTTTTAAATTTCTTTGCAATCAGTGATTAGCAAAAATTCGCAAAGTTTGCTTCTGTATGAGCTTTGCCATCTTCATGACCTGCTTCCCATTCATCAGTAATTCTTTGCTCTTCAATCTCAGGGTTATTTAAAAAACCAGCTACCCAACCTTGAATGTAGTTGTCATTTACGCCCATTTCTTCCATTTTTTTCACGCCTTCGTAGTATGTCATCACTGATACTCCTTACTTTACAATAATATAATGTTTATAATTCTTCACTCTTACCTCGGATCTATATAAGAGAAAGATAACATTATACCATTTGCAAATCATTTGACAATAAAAATTTATGAATTTACCTGAAATAGTTAACGAACTAAATAACGAGCAATCTCAAGCAGTCACTTTGGATGGCACACAAAGTGCCTTAATACTTGCTGGTGCAGGCTCTGGAAAGACCAGAGTTCTAACCCATAGAATTGGGTATTTAGTCATGCAAAAAAATGTTCATATTGATGCTGTTTTGGCCGTCACTTTTACCAACAAAGCAGCCAACGAGATGCGTGAGCGTTTGAATACATTGCTTAGACGGCCAATCAGAAGTATGTGGGTTGGTACTTTTCACGGATTGGCGCATCGCCTGTTACGCGCCCACCCTATTGAGGCAAATTTGAGCTCGCAATTTCAAATTCTTGACCAGAAAGACCAATTTCGTGTTGTTAAACGCCTAATGAAAGAAAACCAGATGGACGAAGGCAAGTTTCCAGTTAAAAAAGTTCAATGGTTTATTAATCAGCAAAAAGATGAAGGCATTCGTCCAAATGATATTGACGCAGGGCACAATTATTTTGTTAAGAAAAGCCTTGAAGTATTCGTGTTATATGAAAAACATTGTAATGACAACGACTTAATTGACTTTGCTGAGTTACTGGTACGCAGTTATGAATTATTGAAAAATAACCCAGCTCTGCTTTCACACTATCAAACTCGCTTTGAGCATATTTTAGTAGATGAATTTCAAGACACAAATACCATGCAATACAAATGGATTAAGTTGTTATTTAACGGTAAAAACAAAGTGTTTTGCGTAGGTGATGATGATCAGTCTATTTATGGCTGGCGTGGTGCAAAAATTGAAAACATCATTAAACTCGAAAAAGATTTTGCACCACTTCAAACCATTCGCCTTGAACAAAATTATCGCTCAACGGGACATATTTTAAAAGCTTCGAATGCACTGATTGCTCGCAACTCAAATCGTATGGGTAAATCCCTATGGACAGATTCTGGTGATGGGGAGCTGATTGATTTGTATGAAGCGCGCACAGAAATTGACGAAGCAGATTTTGTCGTTAGTGCCATTCAAAAACACCTTGATAATGGTGCATCGGCTAATGAGTGTGCTATTCTTTATCGCTCAAATGTACAATCTAGAGCTTTTGAAGAACGATTGATTAAATACAATATCCCCTATATTATTTATGGTGGTTTGCGCTTCTTTGAGCGTGCTGAAATCAAAGACGCCTTAGCTTATTTACGCCTTATGGAAAATACCGCTGATAGCGTTGCCTTTGAACGAGTGGTTAATTTTCCAACACGAGGTATCGGTAATGCTACGGTTGAAAAAGTACGAGAATTTGCGCGTAAAAATCAAACCAATTTATTCCAAGCGGCGATTAGTATGGCATCAACCTTACCAACGCGTGCTGCCAACGCCTTGATTGGATTCACTCAGCTGATTGAGCAAATGCAAGACGATACCGAGCACTTAGATTTATCTGAAAAAGCTGCTTATTTGATTAAGGAATCTGGACTTGTTGCACATTATTCAAACGATAAAACTGATAAAACAGGCAGTAAAACAGCAAACTTAGAAGAGCTCATTGCTGACGCCAAGCAATACAATCATGAAGAAGACAGTGATATGAATGAGACCATGGGTTACATTTCTCGAACTTCGCTTGATTCTAGCGGTAATGGCAATACACCGCCAACGCAAAATGTGCAACTCATGACGGTTCACTCTGCCAAGGGCTTGGAATTTCCTTATGTATTTTTAGCGGGCTTGGAAGAAGACTTATTTCCCTCTAGGCAATCCAAAGATGAGCCGCATTTAATGGATGAAGAAAGACGCTTGTGCTATGTCGGCATGACACGAGCAATGAAAAAACTCACAATATCATTTGCGATAAAACGCTTTTTGCACGGACAATCAATCTACGCTTACCCGTCTCGATTCTTATCAGAGTTTCCAGAAAAACACCTTAATCAGATTAAACAAAAATATGGCGCAACAGCACAAAATTACCAAAAAGATAATGTCTTTAATCAGGACATTGAGCCACAAGCAAACGGTGATTTATCTATTGGTAGAACTGTTAAACATTCCAAATTTGGCTTTGGCACCGTGCTTAATTTTGAAGGTGACGGCGAGAGTGCCAGAGTACAAGTAAAATTTAAAACTGCAGGTACTAAGTGGTTAATTAGCGCTTATGCTAATTTAGAGTTTCTTTAATCCAAAGATAAAGATGAGCAGTATAGCGTCTCCCCTTGTGCCATTTGTGTTTACACAAAATCCCGCCCACAAGTGTAACGGCTATTTTTTTGAATGTAGACGGTGCAAAAGATAGGGATATTTTGTTTTTTGGATTAAGGTAGAATACTGATTTTTTTAAATTAAATTATTATTATTCCTTCTTACTCGCATTATGGATTGATCTCGGGAACACCTTTAAAAGACTTTGAAAAAGGCGCTCATCCACATTTATATCTTTATATTAAAAATGAGACTGAAGACCCCTTTAAGGTAGCAGTTAATGTGAGAGATTATGACGGCTCTGATATTTTCTTTGCTCATATTAAAGATTTAAAGGCTGATTTTCTCAAGCATTTATCAACACTCAGTAACGGCGCTTATTATTTACAACCAGAAGATCAAGCAAACGCTTTAGATTACATCAAAGATGCCTTTATCGAAAAAGAACAGTTTTCTCAGATAGCTGAAGAAGAATTGAGCGATACTATTCTTGGTTTGATCAAGCCTTATATTGATGCTGACAATGGCTCTAGGATAATCGCTTATGGCTCGCGTTTCCCTAATGGCATACACGATATACATATGAATCAAGGCTATCCACATTCGTCACTACCCTCTTATCAAGATGGTGCTTTAATTTTATATGATGCGATTAATGATACATACGAAGGCTTATTTTTCATTTTCACAGTCAAACACTGGCGCTTTAATTTTGGATTTTTTTCAAATCATCTGTTGCAAAAACAAAAAGGATGCAAACATTAATTGCTTAAAAACTTAGCAAATCATTCCACATAACCACTAACCTATCGAGTGATTTCAACAGGGCTTTATTAAAAAATTAAATCATAAAATTAAACTTCTTGGATTCACATCATAAGTGCAACACTCAATTAGTCGGTCAAAGGGTATATTAACCACCCTTAATCCGACAAGAAAAAGGAGTGAAACATGCAAAAATATACGCAATTGACCTACGAACAAAGATACCATATTTACCTGCTAAATAAACAAGGATTCAACCAAAC
>CAJHVP010000056.1_pt1 | contig 28615 bp, 29 predicted proteins | sample 9196921 | NCBI WGS metagenome assembly CAJHVP01 (sample SAMEA7706184, study PRJEB36976) | symbiont metagenome | biome: Marine hydrothermal vent biome [ENVO:01000030]; feature: Bathymodiolus gill tissue material [ENVO:01001393]; material: Bathymodiolus-dominated oceanic mussel reef...
CAAAGAGAAAGGCAAGGGGCTATGGTAAAAAGCATTTTAAAACCATGGCTTATTTGCTTAGTGGAAAGTTGGATTTAAATCGGGTTAATGGGTTTTTACCCACTTGTTTTTAACAAGAGCCATAAATATTAAGCCTTCATGATAAAAAAAATACTACAAAAAATTAGCAATATTCGCATTACTAAGGCAGAATCTATTACGCCACCGATAGTGTACATCAAAAGGCACGAGGTAAAAAAATCGGAATCTGACTTTATTGTTGATGCACGCAAAACCATTGCTAATATCATCAAAGGTAAGGACAAACGCTTACTTGTTGTTGTTGGTCCTTGTTCTATTCACGATCCTAAGGCGGCGATAGAATACGGCGAGAAATTAGTAAAATTACGCGATGAGTTAAAAGATGATTTGTTTATCGTTATGCGTGTGTATTTTGAAAAGCCACGCACTACTATTGGCTGGAAGGGTTTGATTTACGACCCTGATTTAAACAGCAGCTTTAATATGGAAAAAGGCTTTGATTTAGCGCGCGGTTTATTGTTAGATCTAGCTAAAAAACGCTTGCCAACAGCAACCGAATACTTGGACTTAATTACCCCGCAATACATCTCTGATTTGATTTCATGGGGTGCAATCGGTGCGCGTACCACAGAGAGTCAAACACATCGTGAGTTAGCCTCAGGTTTGTCTTGCCCTGTGGGTTTTAAAAATGGCACAGATGGTGGCGCTCAAGTGGCTATTGATGCGGTTGTTTCTGCCAGTAGTTCACATATGTTTTGGTCAATTAATAAAAAAGGCATGATTAATCGTTATACCACTTCGGGTAATCCAAATTGCCATGTCATTTTGCGTGGCGGCAAGGGGGAAACTAATTACGACAGCAAGAGTGTGGATGCAACTGCTAAACAACTTGTTGATTCGGGTTTATCCAATAAGTTAATGGTAGATTTCTCACATGCTAATAGCGAGAAGAAGTTTAAAAATCAAATCAAAGTTGGTGATGATATTGCCAAGCAAATCAGTGCAGGTTCTGAGCAAATTTTTGGGGTGATGATTGAGTCACATCTGAATGAAGGTAGCCAGTCAGTTGGGCCGTTAAAATCGCTTGAATATGGGGTTAGTATTACCGATGGTTGTATCGGTTGGAACGATACTGAGAAACTACTCAAAACACTCTCAAAATCCATTCAGAAAAGAAATTCATAGGTTATTGATTTATAGTGACTTTTTTACTTAAATTATTTGTATTTTTTATTTGCGAAATCCCCCTATTTAGAGTACAATAAATGCAATTTAATTAAGCCTTTTTTGCATGTCTGAAAACATTGATAACCCTGAAGCGTTCACGCCTAATTTCCCCGTAGTTACTATTGAAGATGAAATGCGAGATTCCTATTTGGAATACGCAATGAGTGTCATCGTTGGTCGTGCTCTGCCTGATGTCCGAGACGGACTAAAACCTGTGCATCGTCGGGTGCTTTATGCCATGGATGTGTTAGGTAATGACTACAACAAAGCTTATAAAAAATCAGCGCGTATTGTTGGTGATGTGATTGGTAAATATCACCCGCATGGTGATACTGCGGTATATGACACTATCGTTCGTATGGCACAGCCATTTTCAATGCGTAGTATCTTAATTGATGGTCAAGGTAACTTTGGTTCTGTTGATGGTGATCGTGCAGCGGCCATGCGTTATACGGAAATCCGTATGACAAAACTTTCACATGAATTATTACGCGATTTAGATAAGCAAACCGTTGATTTTATTGACAACTATGATGGTTCAGAATCAGAGCCAAGCGTTCTACCAACGCGTGTTCCTAACTTATTGGTAAACGGTTCATCAGGTATTGCGGTAGGTATGGCAACGAATATTCCACCGCACAATTTAGGTGAGGTTGTTGATGCTTGTTTGGCGGTCATTGATAAAGACACAATAACGCTTGATGACCTGTTAGCATTGATACCTGGTCCTGATTTTCCAACAGCGGGTATTATTAACGGTGCATCTGGTATTCGTCAAGCTTACGAAACAGGCAAGGGTAAGATTTATTTGCGTTCGGTCTCTCATGTTGAAGGCGAAGACAAACAAAGTATTGTTGTAACAGAATTGCCGTATCAGGTAAATAAAGCCAAGTTAATTACTAAGATTGCTGAGCTGGTTAAAGACAAAAAAGTTGACGGCATCACAGGTTTAAGGGATGAGTCTGATAAAGACGGTATGCGTATGGTGATTGAGCTGCGTCGTGGTGAAGTGCCAGAAGTAATGCTCAACAACTTATACAAGCTGACTGAAATGCAAACGGTATTTGGCATCAATATGGTGGCAATTGACAGAGGTATGCCGAAGCTAATGACGCTCAGAGGTATTATTGATGCCTTTATTGCACATAGGCGTGATGTGGTTACCCGCCGTTCTATCTTTGAACTCAACAAAGCAAGAAGCCGTGCACACATCTTAGAAGGCTTATCTGTTGCACTAACTAACATTGATGAAATCATTGAAATGATTAAGGCAGCACCCAACCCAGCTGAGGCGAAGATTCAATTGGCATCTAAGACTTGGATTGACACTGTGGTGAAAGATTTGATTGGCGAGCGCGATATGTCTTTATTTAAGCCAGAAAATTTGCCAGAAGAGATGGGTTTGCAAGCAAATGGCGAATACCAGTTCTCACCAAAGCAAGCACAAGCCATTCTTGATTTAAAGCTTCATCGTTTAACAGGGTTAGAAAAAGACAAGATTTTTGATGAATTTAATGAGTTGTTAGAAGGCATTAAATATTTGCTTGATATTTTGCAAAATCCTGAAAAGTTAATGCAAGTGATTCGTGATGAATTAATTGAAATTCGCGATAACTTTGCTAATGGGCGACTCACTGAGATTATTGAAAATAAAATTGACCTAACTCTAGAAGATCTAATCGCACAAGAGGAGCGTGTTGTTACCTTGTCGCATGGTGGTTATGTTAAGGCGCAATCACTGAGTGATTATCAAGCGCAGCGTCGTGGTGGCAAGGGTAAGGCGGCAACAAAGATGAAAGACGAAGATTTTGTTGACCAACTGTTTGTGGCGAATTCTCACGATACCGTTTTGTGCTTCTCATCAATGGGCAAGGTGCATTGGCTCAAAGTTTATGAATTGCCAATGGCATCACGCACGGCGCGTGGTAAGCCAATTATTAATTTATTGCCACTAGAAAAAGATGAAGTTATTAATGCAATCTTGCCAGTTGAGCGGTTCACTGATGATCAATTTGTCTTTATGGTAACCAGTAGCGGTACCTGTAAGAAAACATCACTGACGAATTTTTCTCGCCCAAGAAAAGGCGGTATCATTGCCATTGAGCTCAGAGATGGCGACAAATTGGTAGGGGTTGATATTACTTCTGGAGAGAATGATATTATGCTGTTCTCAGCAAATGGTAAGTCAATTAGATTTAGGGAATCAGATGTACGCGCCGTTGGTAGAACAGCTATCGGTGTGCGCGGTATGAAATTAAAAGATGATGAAATCGTCTCAGCTATTATTGCTGATGATTCAAGTCCAATTCTAACTGCCACTGAAAAAGGCTACGGCAAGCGTACTAATCTTGATGAATATCGAGCCCAAGCGCGTGGTGGCTCAGGTGTTATTTCTATTAAGACCAGCGATAGAAATGGCAAAGTAGTCGGCGCTATTCAAGTTACCGATGAAGATGAAATGATGCTAATTTCTAACAAAGGCACATTGGTTCGTGCAAGAGCTAATGATGTGTCTATTATTGGCAGAAACACTCAAGGTGTCACACTTATCAAAATCGCCAAAGGCGAGAAATTAGTTTCCATTGCTAAAATTGCTGAAACTGAAGACGAGGGTGAAACGCCCGAGGAAGAAGTAGAATAATAAAGAAACTATGTAGGCGTAAGCGTAAAAAATCTTGAAAATGCAAGAATAGGGAGTGTAAATTAAACTGGGTAAATCGGTCTCTAAAGGGTAATTTTCCATATACATGCTGATGGCGAAGGTGCGTATGGTATTTATTTGTATGTTGTTGTGCAAGCAAAAGTACCTCAAGTGATTTATTTACATACTTCTTCCTTTTGGATTGTCATGCAGTTATAAGGCCCAAGTTGAAGGTTTGCATTACCTGCCATTTGTGCAGAAGGTGCAAGTTGATCTGTCTGCATGGCCACAATTCTCGTTTTCGTATATTTCAATTCATCAAGTATTTTATTAATCTGTTCAATTATTAACTTGGTTTTATCTGCATCACCAATATCATATATTTGCACGACCTTTATGGATGATCCAACTGTACTGCCTTTTTCCAAGAGTGTAGCGAGGATATTTTTCAGTGCATTCGGGCAACTACAGCCATTTTCATTGAGTACCACATCAGAGGATAAATGCACGAGACCAACGCCATTGTGTGTTTGACCTTGGAAGAGCACTCCAATACCAACGCATGTGGCAATGCCCATTGTGTAAAGGCCGATTGTCTCTAAATTTGGCTGAGATTTTTTGGCACTTGCAAAGCCAAGATACTTGGGATTTTCCCAGTCGTTATTTTTAATCTGATCTGTTCCAGTCATATCTACAAATTGAAGCTGTTTCAATTGTTGGTGTTGATTAGATATACATGATACTTTAACCTGTAAATCCTGAGGAATAGGTGGAAATTTTTCAATCATAATGGCGCTCCTATGTAATGCATATATAAAAGTTTTATTGTATATTGTATAATAAAAAATTGTGAGAATGAAAGTAATCAATCGTTATGTTGCTCTATCGGGTTAATAATTTTAAGGAAATAATATGAATTTAATAAAAACAACACTGGCTGCATTTTTGTTGCTATCACTAAGCACACTAAATAGTGCTTTTGCAGCACCTAAATATATTGTTGACAGCAATAATTCGGTAGTCAATTTTAGCACTATAAAAAAACAATATGTGGTTGATCCTGCGGTTTTTGAAGGCATAACAGGGTCAATTTCTAACTCAGGGCAGGCGGAAATAAACATTAACCTAAGCAACATAGATACAAATATACCGATAAGAGATCAACGATTGAAAGCGTTGTTTTTTAAAGTGGCAAAATTTCCTCAGGCGACCATTAAGGCAACAATTGATATGAAAAAAATCAAGTCAATTCGCTATTACAAGAGAATGGAAATACCCGCTATTTTGGAGTTTTATGGCGTTAGCAAAGAGATAAAATTAGAGGTACTAATTGCGAAAGTTTATAAAAAGAAGTTATTAATCACCTCTATGAAGCCAATCATTATCAATGCTAAGGATTATGGTGTCCCCGCTAAGAATTTAGTTGCCTTGTCAAAAACAGTGGGCGGTTTGAGTCTTTCTGAGGAAGTAGCGGTTAATTTTGTATTAAGTTTTGCAGATAAACAGTAAGCTAAAAATCACCAAGATTACTGTTTTAAATCTGCAACAAAATCTAGCACAGTAGCATTAATGCAGAAACGGCGAGTGCCATTTGGGCCATCTTCAAATACATGCCCTAAGTGAATACCAGTGCTTTTTGATATAACTTCAATGCGGCTCATGCCAAATCTGTTGTCTGGTTTTTCTATCGTACTGTTGTCAATAGCTTTGGTGAAGCTAAGCCAGCCACTTTTAGAATTGAAACGATCATTGGTATCAAATAAGGGCGCACCTGAGAGTTTGTCAACAAATACACCATCTGGTGTATTTTTGAAGATATCGTATTGTTTGCAAAAACGACCTTCGGTCCCTTCGTTAAAAGCAATATCAAAGGCCTTAGAGTCTCCTAATTTGAATTTCCCTAAAATTTTGTAAAACTCTTGTGGTGATAGGTAACCCTGAAAACCTGCTTTTTCTATGCCATTTTCAATAAATAAGATAGTTGGTGTGGCAAAAGTTGGCGTTTTGATTGTATAGCCTTTAAGATTGTGTGCAAACACGCTTCTAACGGGGATACTACCCTTATATTTATCCAGTACTTTTTGCTTAAAAGCCACACAATACGGACAATAAGCATCGGACTCAATGACTATAATTTCCTTGTCACCTAAGGGCTCTAAAATAAGGTCTTTAAGGTGTTCGTTATAAGTGCCACTGAGTTTTTCTTTGATCATTCCTTTGCTGGCAAACTTTACCCCCGTTTTATGATTAGGGCAATAGCCATTTGGATTTTTAGCTAAATAGTCTTGATGATAATCTTCTGCTTGCCAAAATTTATCTAAAGGTTTTAATTCGCTCACAATCTCTCCAAAGCCTTTTTTATTTAATAGCGCTTGGTATTCATCTTTAGTGCTTAGTGCGATTTGTTTTTGCTCGTCATTCGTCCAGTAAATGGCTGAGCGATAATTATTACCCTTATCATTGCCCTGCCCATCGGTTTGGGTGGGGTCGTGTAATTCCCAAAAGTTTTTAATTAAAAACTCGGTAGAAACCAGTTTTGTGTCATAAATAACTTTAACGACCTCAGTATGATTGATGGTGTTTTTATTGGGTTCTTTGTTATGCTCATCACTTTCGTCTTCTTCATCACTCCAAGAGATTTTTTTTAATAAATTTAGAAAATTAAATGCTGTGTTATTATCTTTATTTGCCAGCACTTGGTGATAGTCTGGGTTGTCATAATTACCGCCAGCATAACCAGAAGTTACTTCAATCACACCAGATATTTGTTCAAAATTCTTTTCCACACCCCAAAAACAACCTGCTGCAAAGACAATTTCTAATACCATTTGCTTCTCCTTTTTTTTGTTCAGTCCATCTTATTCGTACGCCATTAGTCTTAAATTAGTTGCAATTTTTTAAGAAAAACGCCTATTTTTTGTAATTAAATAACCCTATTGCCATTCGTTAAATCGTATAAAATCTTGGTTGTTAAACTTACTTTAACATAACATTTTATCAAATAAAAGGAGAAAATAATGCCAACTTATGAATGTAAAAAATGCGGTATGAGTGTTAATGCAACTTGTGGAAAGTGTGATGCATCATTAACAGACGGAAATTTGGCACTAGAAGATGGGTCGAGTGTGCAAATATCAGAGTGTCCAAATGGTCATGGCAAAATCAAATCACCTATGTGTTGTGGTGAAGATATGAGCTGTTCAGTTTAAAGGCTGTAGAATATATTTTTTAAAACGATCTTAGCGGGTCGTTTTTTTTGGCTAATGTTCACGAGTAGCGGAAAAAACTAGGTTTGGGTGGCGCTCTATCGTAAGTTGTAGATTAACTGTGGATGGTGCTAGATAAGTGAGAACGCCAGCAGAGTCAATTGCCACATTGCTGCCTGCTTTGGCTTTGAGTTGTTCAATGTCTTTGTTGCTACCTGTTATCCAGCGTGTTGTGGCAATATTAATGGTTTCAAACTGACAATCAACCCCGTATTCGTATTTCAAGCGGTGGGCAACCACATCAAATTGCAAAATACCCACGGCACCGAGAATTTGTGCATTGTTGATTATTGGGCGAAATACTTGAGTTGCGCCTTCTTCTGAGAGTTGGTCCAAGCCCTTTTGCAAGGCTTTGGCTTTGAGTGGGTCTTTTAAGACGGCACGACGAAATAATTCTGGGGCGAAGTTTGGAATACCCTGAAAAGTGAGTTTTTCCCCTTGGGTAAAGGTATCACCGATACTGATGCCCCCATGATTGTGGATACCAATTACATCGCCAGCATAAGCCACTTCTGCTGAGGTGCGTTCTCGCGACATAAAGGTAACTGCATTGGCAATTTTGATTTGCTTGCCCGTGGATACTTGCAAAACCTTCATGCCTTTCTTGTATTGTCCACTTACCAATCGCATAAAAGCAAGGCGATCATGATGTTTCGGATCCATATTGGCTTGAATTTTAAACACAAAACCCGTGAGTTTGTTTTCCTCGGGTTTGACTTCTCGGGTATCTGACTCACGATTTTTTGGCGTTGGTGCATACTCAATAAAGCCATCAAGCAAATTCTGAATACCAAAATTGGAAATGGCTGAACCAAAAAATACAGGGGTTTGCTTGCCTGCTAGAAACTCATCCAAGTCAAATGGCGTGGTTGTTTCACGAATAAGTTCAACTTCTTCACGCATTTCAAGTGCAACTTCAGTGCCCAATATTACATCAAGCTCAGGGTTAGCAACGCCGTTAATCACTATATTTTCCCCAATCTCAGAATTTTTACCTGCCTCATACAGATAGACTTTATCTTCAAGTAAATGTACCACACCTTTGAAGCGCTTGCCCATGCCAATTGGCCAAGTGATAGGTGCACATTCAATATTGAGTACGGTTTCAACTTCGTCCATTAATTCAATTGGCTCTTTACCTTCACGGTCTAATTTGTTGATAAAAGTGAGAATTGGGGTATCGCGCAGGCGACAAACTTCCATCAATTTAATCGTGCGCATCTCTACACCTTTGGCAACATCAATCACCATCAGTGCAGAGTCTACCGCTGTTAATGTACGGTAAGTATCCTCGGAAAAATCTTCATGTCCTGGTGTGTCAAGTAAGTTGATAACATGTTTATTATAATCAAACTGCATAATGGATGAAGTGATGGAAATACCGCGTTCTTTTTCCATTTCCATCCAGTCCGAAGTGGCGTGGGTGTTTGCTTTTCTGGCTTTAACGCTACCTGCAGTTTTAATGGCACCTGCATATAAAAGCAGTTTTTCAGTAACGGTGGTTTTGCCGGCATCAGGGTGAGAGATAATCGCAAAAGTGCGACGCTTGGCAACTTCAGATATCATTATTTAATGACCAGCTCAACGCCAGCTTCATCAAACATTGCTTTTGAGAGTTTGACGCTGTCATTCCAGTTGTCAAGTTCTTTAGATTTTTCCACTATTACTTTTTTAATACCGACTTGAATAATGCCTTTGGCGCATTCTGAGCAAATCGGTAAACCGTAAACATAAAGTGTAGCGCCATCAAGCGAGGTGCCAGAATAAGTAGCATTGTAAATCGCATTCATCTCAGCGTGTACTACGAATTTGTATTTGGTTTCTTTATTGTTGTAGCGCTCATCAGTGTCATTAATATTGCGTGGAAAGCCATTAAAGCCCTGAGAAAGCACTTCTTTTTTACTACCAACCGTGACTGCACCGACTTGAGTTGAGGGGTCTTTTGACCAAGTAGAGACTTCTTTAGCGAGCGCTAAATAGCGCTCATCCCATTTGCCTAGGGCGCTCATCGGATTTTGATAGAGGCTAGGGCGATTAACACCAAGATTAAAGTCACCACCCAAAAACGAACGATGATTTTTGGCTCTGACATACCTTGTTTCTCAAAGTGATGATGAAGCGGCGCCATTAGAAAAATACGCGTTTTAGTGCGTTTATACCAAGCAACTTGAATGATAACAGAGAGTGTTTCAGCAACAAAAACACCCCCCATAATAAACAGTAAGATTTCTTGACGAACGATAATTGCGATGACTGCCAAAACCGCACCCAATGCCAATGAGCCAACATCGCCCATAAAAACCTCAGCAGGGTAAGTATTAAACCATAAAAAACCCAATCCTGCACCGACTAAAGCAGCACAAACCACCACCATCTCGCTGGCAATTGGCATAAAAGGCATATTGAGATATTCAGAAAAATGATAATTACTGCCAATATAAGCAAAAATCGCCAAAGCACCTGCAATTAAAATAGTTGGCATAATTGCCAAACCATCCAAGCCATCAGTGAGGTTGACCGCATTAGAACTGCCAACAATCACAAAATAAGACAATACGACCAAGCCGATAGCACCCAACGGCACAGTCAAATCTTTAAAGAAAGGGATTAACAAATCAGTGGAAATTGCCTGCTCAGTATTACTTACTATCCATAATGCAATTGCAATTGCACTGAATGATTGTGTTAAATATTTCTGTTTGGCGCTCAAACCATCGGCAGATTTTTTACTAATTTTCAAATAATCATCAACAAAGCCAATCCCCCCAAAAATCAACGCAACCACCACTACAACCCAAAGATAAACATTGTGTAAATTGCCCCATACCAGTACGCTACCAATAAAAGACAATAAAATCAGAACACCGCCCATGGTGGGCGTGCCTACTTTAGACAGATGTGATTCTGGACCGTTATGGCGAATGATTTGAGCAACTTGGTATTGTTGTAAGCGATTGATAAATAAGCGACCCAAAGCCAGCACAGTAAATAGAGACATTAGCATCGCTAAAATTGCACGAAGTGTTAAATATTGTAAAACATTAAAACCCGAATCAAATTGAGTAAGAAAATTAATGAACTCTAGGAACATTCTATTGATTGATAGATAGAAGCTCCAAGTTTATAATGAGAAGCGAGATTTTCGATATACCTACAATATTGTTGGTAATAATCGTGCGTTTTTCACCAACTTTCATTCCTAACACTGTTTGATCAATGATTTTAGCCATAGCATTTTTACCTAAGGCAAAAGTTATTATTTCATCAGTTTTATCTGTTTTCTTTCCGCCATCTAACCCAGATGATATTTTAACATTGACCATATCGCCTTTACTTGATTTTGCACCGGTTCCTTTTTGAATGATTTGCACAAAGTATCCGCCGTCTGTGGCTTTTGCATTTGGATAGTTGCTTTTAACAAATTTAACAAATTTCTCATTTTTTTTAATCGCATGTTTTTTATTTTCTACTTGAAACGCCACTTCATCGGTTTGGAATTTTTTAGCCTCATCACCCACTCGAATAATAGTCAATTTTCGAATGAAGTCTCCTTTTTTGATGCGATTAACCACACTCATGCCTTTTACCACATGGCCAAAGACAGCATGTTTTCCGTCTAGCCCAGGCGTAGCATTGTGAGTGATGAAGAATTGTGAGCCATTAGTGTCTGGTCCAGAATTTGCCATTGATAAAATACCAGCTTTATCATGCTTTAAATTACTAAATTCATCCGCAAATCGATAACCTGGACCCCCTGCGCCATTGCCTTTAGGGTCGCCACCTTGAATCATAAAATTATCAACTACTCGGTGGAATTTCAAGCCATTATAAAATGGTTTGCCAGTTTGGATATTTGAGCGTTTTGTGCCTTCTGCCAAACCGACAAAATTAATCACCGTCAACGGCGCTTTTTTATAAGCAAGTTGAACGACAATATCCCCTTGATTAGTATGTAAATTAGCATACAAACCTTCTGCTAATTTGGCTTGAGATTGAAGAGATAGAAAAAGAGTAAAAAGTACAATTAAAGTTTTCACAAGATTAAGACTCGATACAAAAGTGGGTATGATACCTAAAATCACAGTAAAATACACCTCATAATTTTAAAAATTTAGTAGAGAATATTATGTCATTATTGATTACCGATGAATGCATTAACTGTGATGTTTGTGAACCAGAATGCCCAAATGAAGCGATTTATATGGGCGATGAAATCTATGAAATTGACCCTGATAAATGCACCGAATGTGTTGGGCATTTTGATGAGCCACAATGTGCAGAAGTCTGTCCAGTAGATTGCTGCCTGTCTGATCCTGATAATGTTGAGACAGAAGAAGAGTTATTAGCTAAGTTAAAATAATTCTTTGCTTTATATTTTCTTTAAATTTAAAACCTAAAAAAGGCGACCAATGGGTCGCCTTTTTGGATTTTAAGGATGGTAGCTTATTTATCTAAAATCTCTTTAAGTGCAGCTAGGCATAATGTGATATTCTCTTTTCTAGAGGAGTGCCCCATTAAGCCAATACGCCAAACTTTGCCTGCGTATGCACCAAGACCAGCGCCAATTTCTAGGTTGTAGTCATTGAGTAGGGTAGAGCGCACTTTTGCATCGTCAGCACCTTCCGGGATAAAAACAGAGTTTAATTGTGGCAAGCGCTCTGCTTCATTAACTAAGAAATTAATACCCATTGCTTTCAAGCCATCTCTTAATAGCTCATGGTTTTTTTGGTGGCGTACCCATGAGTTTTCCAAACCTTCTTCTAAAATCATAACCAATGATTCGTGCAAGCCATATAAAGTATTGACAGGTGCAGTGTGATGGTAAGTACGCTTAACCCCGTCACCCCAATAACCCATCACTAAGTTTAAATCTAAAAACCAAGAAGTCACTGGTGTTTTACGGTTTTTTACTTTAGTTAAAGCACGCTCGTTAAAACTTACTGGTGAGATACCTGGCATCGCTGATAAACATTTTTGCGTACCTGAATAAATCGCATCAATCTCCCATTCATCAACACGCAATTCGCAGCCACCTAATGAAGTTACTGCATCAACAATAGTAATGCAGTCGTTATCGTGTGCAATCTTACATAGTGCTTTTGCATCTGAGCGTGCACCTGTTGAAGTTTCTGCGTGTACAAAAGCCAAAATTTTAGCATCAGGATTGTCTTTTAAAGTCTGCTCAACTTTATCCAAAGAAACAGCTGCGCCCCAATCATCTTCTACCACAACAGCCTCACCACCAAGACGCGTGATGTTCTCTTTCATGCGCATACCAAATACACCATTAATACAAACCACAACCTTATCGCCTGGTTCAACTAAGTTGGCAAAACAAGTTTCCATACCTGCAGAACCTGGTGCTGATACTGGCATGGTTAATTCATTTTCAGTTTGGAAAATGGCTTTTAAGCCTTCTTTGGTTTCATTCATCATGCCAACAAAAGCAGGGTCAAGGTGTCCAATCGTTGGGCGTGCCATAGCGGATAAAATTCTCGGATGTACATCACTTGGACCTGGGCCCATTAGTGTTCTTACTGGTGGATTGAATGATTTCATGGTTTTATAAAGGTTAGAAAATAAAAAAGCCATTATAATGGCTTGCATGTCAATTATTCACGAATTATCTCGCACTCTGCCTAAGGGTAATGTTCTTACAGGTGCAGAAAATATCCATCTATTTGAATGCGATGGTTTGAGTGTATGTTGAGTCAGAGTAAAATATAAATAGATAAGCCGTTAAAACAATTACAAAGAGGGCAAAGTGAGTATAAATAAAAATAATGAACATATAACTTCTCTTATTCAAGAGTTGTTAACACAACCGAATGAAAAGAATGGTTGGAATTTAAACACGATAATGATAATCCTGAAATGATTGGTAAATATATAAGTGCCTTATCTAATTCTGCTGTACTTAATGGGAAATCTAATGCTTATGTAATGTGGGGTATTGATGATAGAACACACGAAATACTTGGTACTACATTCACACCATTTACGAGTAAAAAAAATAATGAGCCATTAGAAAATTGGCTGTTAAGGTCACTTAAGCCAAAAATTGATTTTAAATTTTATTCAACAGATTTTGATGGAAGAATGGTTGTGTTACTTGAAATTGCACCTGCATATGAATTTCCAACAAGTTTTAGTGGGACTGAATATATAAGAGTTGGTTCTTGTACTAAAAAGTTACAAGACTTATCGGTAAAAGAACGAGAGTTGTGGAGGGTTTTTGATAAAGTTCCTTTCGAAAAACAGATTTCAGCAGATAATTTAACAGGTGATGAAGTATTAGAGTATTTAGAATATGAAGCCTATTTTGCATTACTTAAACTTCATTTACCTGAAAGCAGGGACGACTTGATATTAGAAAGTTTAGATAATGATGATTTAATACAAAAAAATACAAATGGGAAATATGATATCACTAATTTAGGTGTAATTTTATTTGCAAGAGATTTAAAAAGATTTAACAATCTCAAAAGAAAAGCTATTAGAGTTATACAATACAGAGATAAGACAAAATCAGAAACAATCAAAGAAGTAGTGGGTAGTAAAGGTTATGCGATTGCTTTTGAAAGACTGATTCGTTATATTAACGGCGTGTTGCCATCAAATGAGATTATAAAACAAGCATTAAGAGAAGATGTAAGTATGTACCCTGAGCTTTCAATCAGAGAAATAGTTGCCAATGCCATTATTCATCAAGATTTTTTTCAAAGTGGCAACTCAGTTATGATTGAGATTTTTATCAACCGTTTTGAAGTAACAAATCCTGGTGCTCCACTTGTTGATATAGATAGACTTTTAGATTCTGCTCCAAAGTCAAGAAATGAGGCTCTAGCTTCTTTTATGAGAAGAATTGGCGTTTGTGAAGAAAGAGGTAGTGGCATTGATAAAGTGGTATTGCAAAGTGAAATCCACCAACTTCCAGCACCAATATTTGAAACATCAAATGAGACGACTATAGCGATACTTTTTTCTCATAAAGAGTTGAGAGATATGGACAAATCAGATAAAACAAGAGCTTGTTATCAGCACTCAAGTTTAAGATATGTTCAAAGAGACTATATGACAAATACCTCTTTAAGAGAGCGTTTAGGTATAGGAGAAGAGAATAGGTCAATGGTATCTAAAATAATAAACTTTAGCCTAGAAGAAAAGAGAATAAATATATACGATACAAATGTTGGAACGAAAGCAAGAAAATATGTACCATGGTGGGCGAAATGATTGTAATTTTGCTTCACTGTTGTTTTAAAACACACACTAATAGTTGGAAAATTTTTCATAATACCTTTATTGCAACAGGGATAGCAGTCAAGAAAAATTGCTTCACCGTTGCTTCACCGTTATTTAATTTCTTGAATCAAGAAATTTTTAGTTGATGTCAATTATTCACGAATTATCTCGCACTCTGCCTAAGGGTAATGTTCTTACAGGTGAGGAAAATACACGCCCATTTGAGTGTGACGGCTTGAGCGTGTATCGGCAAAAACCCTTAGCGGTAGTATTGCCCCAGAGTGTTGAGCAGATTAAACAAGTATTAAAAATTTGTAAAGCATACAACACACCTGTGGTCACGCGTGGTGCAGGCACAGGTTTATCAGGTGGTGCGATGCCGTTGGAAGAGTCTGTTGTTTTAGGGCTTTCAAAACTCAACAAAATTAAATTTATTGATGAGAAGAAACGCTTAGCAGTCCTTGAGCCAGGGGTGAGAAATATTGCCATTAGCGAAGCGGTTGCCGAATTTGGCTTGTATTATGCACCTGACCCATCTAGTCAAATCGCTTGTACGATTGGGGGTAATGTGGCTGAAAATTCTGGCGGGGTGCATTGTTTGAAATACGGCTTGACGGTGCATAATGTTGAAGCGATTAAGATGCTGACTATTGATGGCGAAGAACTTATTTTGAGTCGTCAAGATGAAGGCTTGGGGCTTTTGGCGCTAATGAATGGCTCAGAAGGTTTATTGGGTATTGTGACCGAGATTACTGTGAAACTCACACCAATACCTGAGTTGGCTCGTGTGGTGATGGCTGGGTTTGATTCTGTGCGTGATTGTGCGAACGCAGTGGCTGATATCATTAAGGCGGGGATTATCCCTGCTGGGTTAGAGATGATGGACAGTTTTGCCATTGAAGCGGCCGAAGGATTTGCAAATGTGGGTTATCCATTAGAGGCTCAGGCGCTATTACTTTGTGAATTGGACGGTACTAAGGCGCAAGTACAAGCAGAACTTGACTGTGTATTAAAAGTTTTATCAGGTGCATCAACTTTGAAAGTATCACAGAGCGAAGCAGAGCGACTCAATTTGTGGAAAGGACGCAAGTCTGCTTTCCCTGCGGTAGGCAGACTGTCCCCTGATTATTATTGTATGGATGGTACGATTCCACGCCGTCATTTGGCAGATATGTTGGAAAAAATTAATGAGTTAAGTCAAAAATATCAGCTCAGAGTCGCCAATGTTTTCCATGCGGGCGATGGTAATTTACACCCGCTTATTTTGTATGATGCCAATGTGGCAGGTGAGCTAGAAAAAACCGAAGAATTCGGCACAGAAATCTTAAAACTCAGCGTTGATATGGGTGGCACAATCACAGGTGAACACGGTGTGGGTGTGGAAAAACTCAATGCCATGTGTCATCAATTTAACAGTAAAGAGTTAGAGGTGTTTCATAAAATCAAGGCAGTTTTTGACCCAAAATCACTACTCAATCCTGGTAAGGCAGTACCCGAATTGCACCGTTGTGCTGAGTTGGGTGCAATGCATGTGCATCACGGCAAATTACCACACCCAGAATTGGAGCGTTTCTAATGAAAAATCCAATAGACACACGCATTCAGCAATTACAAACTTTGGTTAAGGCATCTAGTAATTTGCATATTAACAGCGCATTGCTGGATTATTCAGGCGTTGTAGAATATTACGCAGAAGAGTTGGTCATGACGGTAAAAGCAGGCACCCCGATTGCACAGATTAAAAAACAACTTGAGAAAAACAACCAATCTCTGCCTTTTTATACAGACGATGACAGCGTAAGTATTGGTGCTGTGTATGCCAATGGCGGACAAGATATATCTGATAGCGTGCTAGGCGTACAAATTATCGATGGCACTGGCGAACTACTTAATTTCGGCGGACAAGTGATGAAAAATGTTGCAGGCTACGATGTATCTCGCCTGTTAGTCGGCTCAAAAGGACAATTAGCAATGGTGACACAAATCAGTTTTAAAGTAATGCCAGATGTCTATGTTGGCAAACTTAACACATCTGTTAAATTAGAAAATGAATCAGTGTTAAGAACTGAGATTGAACAGAAATTAAAACAAGTATTTGACCCGAAAGGGGTTTTTAATAGTGCCAATACAAAATTTTAAAATCCTTCAAGTCAAACCACTAGACACATTTGGTTCCCCGCTGGGAATTGTTGGATTGTTTGGCGGTAAAATGGGGTATTTAAAGGCGTTGGGTGGGTTGGAATGTGAGATTTATAGGAGTGTTGCGTGATTGAAAAAATAAATACAATTCAAAAATTAGGAATATTTGAGGATTACTCTGTAGATGGTAATCTTGAAAATTTTGCTAAATTTAATTTGATTTATGGTTGGAATGGATCTGGAAAAACAACATTCTCAGAATTATTTAAAGCTTTTAAAAGCGGAGAATTAGAAGAGTTTCCAGACTTGAAATATACAATTACTTGTAGTGGTAATAATTATTCTAATACACAAGCATACGATAAAAATATTCATGTCTTTAATCAGAAATATGTTGCTGATAATGTCAATGTTGTTTCAGGAAATATAAAACCAATTTTCATGCTTGGAAAAGTAAATTTAGATTTATTAGGAATTATTCAAAAAGATGAAGAGAAGTTAAGTGATAGAAGAAGGGCTTTAGGTATAAAAAATCAAGAATTAATTAAGAAACAGAAGGGTAAAGATAATTATTTTACAGATGTTGCTAGAATTATTAGTGGAGTTTTAGTAAGAAATTATAATAAAAATAATGCAGAGAATGCTTTTGATGAATTAGAAAGCAAGAAAGTTTTATCTCAAGAATTAATACAAGAACATCTTACAACTTTAAAGCAACAAGAAAAGCAACAACTTACACCTATTGAAACAACTACAACCAAAGCGTTAAAAGGAATAATTAATGATTCTAAAAATATTTTAAGTAAAACAGTAGAGATTGTTGTTATAGATAGGTTAAAAAATAATCCAAATATTTCAAAATGGGTAGAAGAAGGTATTCATTTACACAAAGAAACTGATTTAAATAATTGTGAATTTTGCAATCAACAATTACCAGTTGATAGAATTCCGCAATTATTGTCTTACTTTAATGATGCTGATAAGTCATTAAAAATGGATATTGAGTCCTTACTTGAAAGAACTAGAATAATTTACTCCTTAATAAGCAAACTCTCGTTTATGGATGAAGCAAACTTATACGATGAATTTCAAGAGGATTACAAAGAGGAGGTTGAAAATCTCAAAACCTATAAAGCACAACTATTAGACAAAGTGGAGAAGTTGGGTAAAGAAATTACAGATAAAAAGCAACATACAACAGAAGTATTAACCTTACAAATTGAAATTAATGACAAACAGTTTATGTCGTCTATAGTTAAAGCAAATATTCGTATTGAAGAATGTAATCAAAAAACTAGAGATTTTTCCAATGCTAAAAAGAATGCAGAATCAAAATTAAAAAAGCATTATTTAAGTGAAATTTTAGATAAGGTTAACAGTACAAGGAAAGAGATAGGTGTATTAGAAAATGAATGTAGAAATATAAGAGAAGGGGATTCTAATGACCCTGACAGTCTAAGTTTGACTGAAATACAAGATAGAATCAATAACAATAAAAATAAAACTTCTACTTCTGGAACTGCTTGTGAAGAAATAAATGAGCAGTTAAAAACATTTTTAGGCAGAGATGATCTTATATTTGAGGTTGTCGAAGGCGGTTATGAGGTTAAACGAAATGGAAAGACAGCAGACAGATTAAGTGAAGGTGAAAAGACAGCAATTGCTTTTGTTTATTTTACAATCCATTTAAAGGATAGAGACTTTGATATTAGCAAGGAAATTATTGTTATTGATGATCCAATTTCTAGCATGGATTCTAACTCCATATTTCAAGCGTTTTCTTTTTTGAAAAATTCAGTAAAAGACGCCAATCAAGTTTTTATTCTTACACATAATTTTGATTTTTTAAAGCTTGTCTTAGGGTGGATGAAAAGAGATAAAAAAAATAGCCACTATTTTATGATTAAAAATTTATATAAAGACGAAACAAGAATTGTAATGCTAGATAAATTAGATGATTTGTTAAAAAACTATGATACTGAATATCAATATTTATTTAAATTATTAATTGATTTTAAGACAGATGAAACGATAGAGTCTGTCTATCATATTCCTAATATCGCCAGAAAAACATTAGAATCTTTTTTGCTGTTCATGGTTCCTAACGGCGAAAGTCCATTTCAAAAACTAAAAAAAATAGAATTTGATGAAAATAAAAAAACAGCAATTTATAAATTTACAAACGATCAATCACACAAAACTGGGGCAGGATTTGATCCATCTCTCGTGGCAGAATGCCAGAAAAATGTGCAATATTTATTAGAGATGATAGAAAACACTTTCCCTAAGCATTATGAAATTTTAAAAGAAAATAACCAGCATTAAATTTACCATCTAACAAAAATGACCCAAGAAAACCCACTATAAACCATCAATATTAAACAATACATACACTGGATTAGAAATAAAAAAGGATGTTGGGTGGTAATTTAACAAGCCTTTATGTCGTGAAAACTAGAGAATTGATTTACAGATAACCGGATGAGAAAAATGCAAACTATAGAGATTAAAAATCTCAAAGTCAATTACATTATTAGTAAGTGTGTGTATTGCGGATTTTGCCTAGCTACTTGCCCATCAGGAGTAGAATGTGCTCAGTTAGTGAATATTAGTAGAGAACTTTTAGGGAGTAAATAACAAAAAAATGAAAACTATACCACTCATTATTTACCAAGCCGAAGATGGGAAAGTCAAAATTGAAACGCATTTTGAAGATGAAACAGTTTGGTTAAATATCGAGCAAATAGCAGAACTATTTCAAAAATCCCGTTCTACAATTAACGAGCATATCCTTAATATTTATAAAGAACAAGAGCTTGAAAAAGAGGTTTCAATGAGAAAAATCGGAAATTCCGATTTTCCTACTAAGCCTACTAATTTTTACAATCTTGATGTGGTTATTTCAGTGGGTTATCGTGTGAAATCACCTCAAGGTACAAAATTTCGTCAGTGGGCGACGGCACTTATCAAAGAGTATTTGATAAAGGGCTTTGCAATGAATGATGAGTTGCTAAAAGAAGTGGGTGTTGGAAACTATTTTGATGAATTATTGGCTCGTATTCGTGATATTCGTTCGTCGGAAAAGGTATTTTGGCGTAAGGTTTTAGATGTTTACGCAACAAGTATTGACTACGACCCAAGAACAGAACAATCTGTAATGGTGTTTAAAACCATACAAAATAAAATGCACTGGGCAAGTCATGGAGAAACAGCAGCAGAAACAGTCTATAAACGAGTAAATTCGTCAAAAGAACACATGGGGTTAACTAATTTTAAAGGTGAAATACCATCAAAAAAGGAAGTTGAAACTGCTAAAAATTATCTTACAAAAGACGAGTTGGATATGTTGAACCGAATGGTAACGGCATTTTTGGAAATTGCAGAAATACAAGCCTTAGACCGCACACCAATGTATATGGCTGATTGGATTAAGCGATTAGATGCTTTTTTGAAAATGACTAATAAAAATGTTTTGCAACATTCTGGGGTTATCAGTCATCAACAAGCCATCAAAAAAGCACATCGTGAATATGAAATTTATAAAGAGCAAGCAAGCAATAGAATCACACAAGTTGAAAAAGATTTTATTAAACAACTTGAGAGAAAAGTTAAGGACTTGAAGTAATGAGGCTTGCCAAAGAAAAATGCAAACAATAGACATTCAAAACCTTAAAGCCAATGATATTATTCGCAAGTGCGTGCATTGCGGATTTTGCTTGGCAACTTGCCCGACTTATCAACTGTTGGGCAATGAGTTGGATTCACCTCGTGGGCGCATTTATTTGATTAAATCGGCTTTGGAAAACAACGAATCGTCCGCTGACAGTCTACAACATTTAGACCGTTGCCTAACTTGTCGTGCTTGTGAGACGACTTGCCCATCGGGCGTGGAGTACGGGCATTTGTTAGACATTGGCAGGGCAGTCATAGAAGACAAGCGGCCACTATGGCAAAAGGCTTCTCGTTTTGCTGTGCGCAAGTTTTTAACCATGCCAGTGTTGTTTAATATGGTTGGATTTTTGTTTCGACACTCTGGTATCCAGACACCTGTTATTAAGCCAAAAATATCAGGCAAGACAGTATTGTTGCTGGGTGGCTGTATACAGCCTATGCTGGCACCTAATATTAATCATAGCGTTAAAAATATCTTAACTAAATTGGGGTATAAAGTAGAAGAAACCCCGCAAAAACAGTGCTGCGGTGCCGTTGACCAACACCTTAGTGCCAATGATGAGGCGCTACAAAAAATTAAGAAAAATATTGATGCATGGCACTCGTTTGAGGTGATTATCTCCAGCGCTAGTGGCTGCGGGGTGATGGTAAAAGATTACGGTTCGCTGTTTGACAAGGGTGATATCTATTATCAAAAGGCACAAACAGTGAGTCAAAATACATGCGATATTGCACAGTTTTTGGCAGATAAAGATTTGTCAATATTCAAAACGTTTAATCAAACAATAACTTATCACTCTCCTTGCACAATGCAGCACGGGCAACAACTCGGCGGTTTGGTGGAGTCTATTTTGAAGCGATTGGGCTATGAGCCATCTACTGTGGCTGATGCGCATCTGTGTTGTGGCTCAGCGGGGACTTATTCAATATTTCAGCCAAAACTCTCACAACAGTTAAAAATCAATAAGTTAAAAAATTTGCAAGCCAGCAATCCAGAAATGATTGTCACTGCGAATATAGGTTGTTTAATGCACTTGCAAAAAGGCACCAAAGTACCTGTTAAACATTGGATAGAACTGTTGAATAATTGATTGGTTTTAGTAAAAATTTAAGGCGTACCACTAAAAAATTTAGTAATTTCATCAACCAACTGCCAGTTACCATTAAAAATGAAGTTGAGAAAATAAGAAGTTTGCAATAACTTTTGAATATTGGAATAAATTATTAGAAAAATAGTCTAGAATAGACAAAATGGATAAAAAATTATGCAAAAAACTTCAAGCAGTCATTTGAAGCAAAATATTTCTATTTTACAAAACGCACTTAGATCTGATTTGTTAATAACTAAACAAAATAAGCCTTTTGTGGTGGTAATGGATTATCAAAAATATCAGGCATTAAATAATGCAGGAAAGATTGCAAATGCTGAAACGATGCAGGCTATTCAAAACTTAGAGCAAGGTAAAGATGTCATCACTTATAACAATGCTCAAGAGATGTTTGATGATTTGGATTTGTAAGTTATGATCATTAAACTTGATAAAAAGTTTAAGAAAGATATTAAGCGTGACAAAAATTCTGGAAAGTTCAATGATAATGATTTTAATGAGTTGAAATTGGTTATGACCAACTTGGCTGGTGATATTGTTTTGGATAAAAAATATTTGACACATAAATTAGTGGGTAACTGGTTGTGTTATCAAGAGTGCCATTTGAAGTCAAATTGGTTGTTAATTTACAAGGCATCTAAAAATCAAATTAATTTTGCTGACTTGGCACGCACCAACAATTATTTAAAAAATATTAAAATATTAAAATGGGTAGAAGAAGAAAACTAAAGCCTAAGACTTACGAATTAGAGATTGAATCACTCTCTCACGAAGGGCGAGGTATTGCGCATCTTAATGAGAAGGTAATTTTTGTGAGTGGGGCGTTGCCGGGTGAAACAGTGATTGCTGAGCGTGCTTTTTCGCGTGCTAAATTCGAAGAAGCAGATGTGAGTAAGGTGCTTGTTGCATCACCTAAACGCATTACACCAAAGTGTTGCGTATTTGGTATTTGTGGTGGTTGTTCATTCCAGCATTTATCCGGCACAGACCAAATTGATGCTAAAGGAAAATGGCTAAAAGATGCATTTGAACAGCAAGCCAAAACTGAGCCAAAAAATTGGCTTGAGCCTTTGCAAACGCAGGCGTGGGGCTATAGGCGTAAGGCGCGTTTAGGCGTGCGTTTTGTTGCTAAGAAAAACAAAGTATTGGTGGGTTTTCGAGAAAAAAAATCAGGCTGGATTGCCAATATGGATAGGTGTGAAGTATTGCATCCTTCTATTGGCGAGCATTTGGTAGCGTTAGGTAATGCAATAGAAAAACTCTCAATCAAATCACAAGTTCCCCAATTGGAAGTTGCCGTTGCTGAAAATAACACGGTGCTTATCTTGCGACATCTTGAGCCATTAAGTGTGAAAGATGAGCAAATATTGTTAGATTGTGCTAAGGATTTGGATATTACTTTTTATACCCAAAGTGGTGGTGAGGAGACAGTTAAGCCACTTGAGAAAAGCGTTAATTTAACCTATTCTCATCCTGAGCATAATATTGAAATGGCATTTTTACCCACGGATTTTACGCAGGTGAATTTTAAACTTAATCAAAAAATGATTAACCTAGCGTTGTCATTACTTGAGCTTAATGGGGATGATGAAGTGATTGATTTGTTTTGTGGTTTGGGTAACTTCACTTTGCCGATAGCTCGTTATGCAAAACATGTGGTTGGTGTTGAAGGTGATAGCGGACTGATTGAGCGTGCTAAGGAAAATGCACAGAGAAATGACATTCAAAATGCTGATTTTTATAAGGCAGATTTGTTTAAAGAAGTAGCAGGTTTTGAATGGTTTAGAGGCAAAAAATACAACAAAGCACTGATTGATCCAGCGCGCTCAGGCGCGATTGAAATTGTAGAATTATTAGCTAAACTTGGCGTTGAGCGATTGGTGTATGTGTCGTGCAATCCTGCAACTTTGGCACGAGATACTGCTAGACTCATTGAGATTGGATATAAACTAGAATCTGCAGGCGTGATGGATATGTTTCCACAGACTGCTCATGTTGAATCTATTGCATTATTTGCCAAATGATTAGTATTAGTATTAAAGACCAAATACTATCTTTTAAAGATAAAACTTATTCTATCAGCAGTGCAGCAAATGGACTTGGGGAAGAAGAGGGTTCATTTTGTACACCAACGGGCAAATTTAAAATCGCCTCGATGATTGGTGATGGACTTGAATCAGGTGCAGTATTAGTTGCTAGGGTGCCAACGGGTGAAATATATTCACCTAAATTAAAGCAGCAACATCCTGATAGAGATTGGATACTCACGCGCATTCTTTGGTTGGATGGGCTTGAGGTGCATAATAAAAATACCAAAAAACGCTATATTTATATTCACGGTGCACCTGATGAGGCAACAATGGGTGTGCCTAGTTCAAAGGGTTGTATTCGACTGCGTAACCAAGATATTATTGAGTTATTTGAACGCGTTAAAATCGGCGAAGATGTTGTTATAATGAAAGCATGACTATATTAGCACAATACTTACCTAAGAATGCTTTAGAGCGTCTAAAAGCCAATAAAGATGCGGTACTAATTGATGTTCGCTGTGAAGCAGAAAACAAATTTGTTGGTCGGCCAGTTGACTGTATTTTTGTGCCCTGGCTTGATGACCCTGATTGGGAGGCCAATGAAGGTGAATTCATTGCTGCTATTGGACGCTTTAATTGCCAAAAAGATACTGAAATTATTCTAATTTGTCGTAGTGGTTATCGCTCTGGTGATGCGGGCAAATGCCTGCTTAAATTTGGCTTTACTAATGTTGCTCATGTTGTTAGTGGTTTTGAGGGGGATCTCGATGAAAATGATCAGCGTGGCAATGTCAATGGCTGGCGTCATGATGGCATGCCTTGGGTGCAATGTTAGACAATATTAAGCTTTTTATCCACCCTCGAGTGATAACCATGCTTTTTCTCGGCTTCTCAGCGGGTGTTCCAATTTTGCTTATTTTTTCTACGCTAGGGCTTTGGCTTAATGAAGCCGGCGTTGTAAAATCTAGTATCACCTTCTTCTCTTGGGCGGCATTAGGCTATTCATTTAAATTTGTATGGGCGCCATTGGTTGATCGGTTGCCTTTGCCTTTTTTGACCAAATTTTTAGGTCGAAGAAGATCATGGATGTTTATTTCTCAATTGGCAATCATGGTTTCAATATGGCTAATGTCTGCTGTTGATCCGCAAGCTAATATTGATAATTTAGAGTTAATGGCAATTGGTGCGGTGCTACTTGGGTTTTCGTCAGCCACACAAGATATTGTCATTGATGCATACCGCATTGAATCAGCCGATAAAGATATGCAATCAATGTTGTCTGCCACTTATATTGCAGGTTATCGAATCGGCATGTTAGTAGCGGGCGCCGGTGGTTTATTTTTGGCCAGTTATTTTGGCTCCACCAAAGAGCTATATAGTTTTTCAGCTTGGTCAAATACTTACTTAGTGATGATTATGGTGATGATGCTCGGTGTGGTAACAACACTATTAATCAAAGAGCCTGATTTAAGTCGTTACAATAAAGAATACTCAACCGCAGATTACCTTAGATTTTTTGCATTATTTTTAGCCATAGTCGCTGCTTTTATTGCCACATTTGTTGTTAGTGCTGATCTTGGCAAGGCATTTAAATCAAGCCTTACGGAAGTATTTTCCAATAAGCATTTGTCTGGTTTTATCGTTGCTACATTAAGAATGATGCTGGCCATTGCAGGTGCTTATATGGCAGCTAGAATATTAATCGCGTTAAATATTGTCAATCGTTCGATGGTGAACAGTACTTATGTTGAGCCAGTTAAAGATTTTTTTGATCGCTACGGATTGAGTGTTGCTATTTTATTATTAGCAGTGATTGGCTTGTATCGAGTGAGTGATATTGTACTTGGCGTTGTGGCTAATATTTTTTACCAAGATATGGGTTTTAGCAAAATTGAAATTGCCACTGTGTCTAAAACATTTGGCCTATTTATGACTGTTGCAGGCGGGTTTTTAGGCGGCTTGATGGCGATTAGATTTGGCGTATTTAAAGTGTTGTTCTTAGGTGCGGCTCTGTCTGCAATAACCAATTTATTGTTTATCGTTTTGGCAAGTGTCGGTCATGATATGACTTGGCTATACATTACCATTACGATGGATAATTTATCGGCAGGGTTGGCAGGGGCAGCCTTTATTGCTTTCTTATCAAGCCTTACCAATATCAAATTTACCGCGGTTCAGTATGCTGTTTTTTCGTCTTTAATGACTTTATTGCCTAAGATTTTTGGTGGCTACTCAGGCACAATCGTAGAGGTATTTGGCTATAGTGAATTTTTTATTTTCACCACGCTGATCGGATTGCCAATTTTGTATTTGGTGTATAAAGTTAAACCCTACATTGATTAAAATATGAATTTAGGATCTATTATGATGGATGTGTCAGGCTTGACATTAACCAATCTAGAAAAACAACAACTAGCCAAAGCCTCAATTGGCGGCGTTATTTTATTTTCGCGTAATTTTAAAGATATTTATCAAGTGAAATCCTTAATTCAATCTATTCGTTTAACCAATCAGAATTTACTCATTGCTGTTGACCATGAGGGCGGTAGAGTGCAACGCTTTAGAGAGGGTTTTACCCATTTACCAGCGATGGCAAAACTCGGTGAGATTTACGACCAAAATCCAGACCACGCTTTAGAACAAGCCGCGTCTTGCGGTTATGTGTTGGCAGCAGAATTATTAGCCATTGGTGTAGATTTTTCTTTTGCACCGGTGCTTGATTTGGATTATGATGTATCTTCTGTGATTGGCGATAGAGCCTTCCATTCTAACCCTGATGTGGTGGTGAAATTGGCCAGTAGCCTGATTGAAGGCATGCATAATGCAGGTATGAAATGTGTGGGTAAGCATTTCCCTGGACATGGTTTTGTAGCAGCAGATTCACATCTAGATTTACCAGTAGATGGGCGCCCATTGAATGATATTTCTCAAGATATGGCTGTTTTTAAGGCGCTTATTAACCATGGTTTGGACGCCGTAATGCCAGCACATGTGGTGTACTCGCAAGTGGACTTGAATCCAGCGGGTTTTTCATCAAAATGGATTAAGGAAATTTTGCAAGAAAAATTGGGTTTTGGTGGCGTGATATTTAGTGATGATTTATCCATGCAAGGTGCACATTTCATTAAAAGTATAGTCAAGCGTGTTCAAGTCTCACTTGAGAGTGGCTGTGATATGGTGCTGATTTGTAATCATCCTGAATTAGTTGAGCAGGTGATTGATCGTGATTGGACGATGAGTGAAAAACTACAATCAATGCGAGGGATTAAGTCTAAGGATGTCGGTAAAATAACTTACTCGCAACATTTAGAAAATATCAGTGATTTACTATGAGTAAAGACAACAATCAAGATTTTGAACTTCGCCTATTAAATGCGGTGAGAAAAACCCTTATTTCTGTAGCAAAGGACACTATGACCAAGCCAGGATTGCGCCATCCATTGACACAGGATACGCAAAAAATGATCACCGATTGCTTAGATATCGTTATTTCTAGACAGGTCGTCATTGAAAAAGAATCCGGTACACATACTAAAATGAAACCTGTTTACACTGATGAACAAACGGTACAAAGCATTTCTGTTGACGATCTAAAGAAAACCTTAAATTAAATTAAATTCAATTCAATATGTTTTTAAAAAAGTCTCAAATTAGTAAAAATAAAAAATGATTTGGTTGGCTGCTATTTTTGGTTATTGGATTAATGGAGCTGTTGGTGCATTTGTTGGAATTGCGATAGTTTGGATATTGAGCTTTGTTACAAAGTCATTCAATGTTAATAACAATACTCATGCCACAACACTATTTCTTAACTCTCTTTTCTCAATGCTTGCGAAAATGGCAAAGGCAGATGGTGTCATTGCTAAAGAAGAAATTGATGCTGTAACACGGTTTATGAGCGCTATAAGATTGAGTAGCAAAGACAAAGAAACTGCTATCAATGCCTTTAGAAAAGCATCGTCAAGTGAGCAATCAATCTATGAATATGCCAGCCAATATAGAGCAGTAGCCAGCTCAGAAATGAGAGGGGTTGTCTATGCAGTGCTTTGGGAAGTTGCGTATTCTGATGGTGTTTTGCACGAACAAGAAGATGAAATTCTAAGAAAAATACCCGAGTATTTAGGTTTACACAACGGTATATATAATGACTATAAAAATAGTGTCAATAACCAAAGTAGTTGGGGTGAGGCTGATATAGATAAGCATTATCAAGTACTTGGGTGCGCTAAAGATAATAGCGATAAAGAGATTAAGAAAGCCTACAGAAAAGCCATATCAAAGCATCATCCCGATAAAATACAGTCCCAAGGTCTACCTAAAGAATTTATGGATTACGCTAATGAGCAGTCAAAAAAAATCAACAAAGCTTATGATGCCATCAAAAAATCTCGACACTAGCACCACCCTATGATAGAAGCACAAAGCATTAGTTATCAAGAATTAATTCAAGCTGTTGCCGATGCCAGTGATAGGGATACAAGATACGGCTTCTTTTTAGGGGCGGGTGCTTCCGTTGAGTCTGGCATTCCTGTCGCTAAAGAATTAAGTGAAAAGTGGTTGGAAACCATTAAAGACAATAAGGGGATCAATAATACAGACCTTAAAAAGTGGGAAGAAGAACCCGCCAAACACTATAGTGACATTTTCTCTCGGCGTTTTAGATCGAACGCCTCCGCTGGTCATGAAGAACTACAACAATACATTAATCAAGCAACCCCAAGCATCGGCTACTTATTTTTGGCACAAATTCTAACCAACACCAAGCATAAATTTGTGCTAACCACCAACTTTGACACAATGACCGAAGACGCTTTATTCTCACTTCATAATGTCCAACAAGCCAAACCTTTAATTATCGGGCACACCTCTTTGGCTGATTACCTTTTTGTTAGCAATAGTATTCGCCCAGTGATTGTGAAACTACACCATGATTATTTATTAAGCCCAAAAAATACCGAGCAAGATACAAATACCTTGTCACCTGAGTTTAAAAAGAACCTCCCCCTGTTTTAGAAGGCGTGCATTTAATTGTGATTGGTTATGGTGGCTACGACACAGGCATTATGGATCATTTACGAAAAACCATCAGGAGAAAACCCATCTATTGGTGTTGTAGAGATAAAAACAGACTATCAATAGATGTCCAGTTTCACCACGTTGTTCCAGTTTGAGCATTTGAACTAATGATTCTCAAACCACGCACAATCGTCATTTTAAGGGTTTGAATTTTTGCCTCAAAAAGCTAAAAAATAAAAATTCAAACCC
>CAJHVP010000030.1_pt1 | contig 23531 bp, 23 predicted proteins | sample 9196921 | NCBI WGS metagenome assembly CAJHVP01 (sample SAMEA7706184, study PRJEB36976) | symbiont metagenome | biome: Marine hydrothermal vent biome [ENVO:01000030]; feature: Bathymodiolus gill tissue material [ENVO:01001393]; material: Bathymodiolus-dominated oceanic mussel reef...
AGCAAAGAGAAAGGCAAGGGGCTATGGTAAAAAGCATTTTAAAACCATGGCTTATTTGCTTAGTGGAAAGTTGGATTTAAATCGGGTTAATGGGTTTTTACCCACTTGTTTTTAACAAGAGCCAAAAGTATGTTTAATTTAGACCTTAAAGAATGCGAATTTAGATTCAATAATCTCAAGCAAAATATTTATAAAATTTTGCTTGGAATGTTTAGAAAAGAGTCGCTTAAGTTATCATGACCCAAAAAATATATTGTGTGATTAAGTCCTTATATAAATATAAATAGCCATTAAAATACGAGATTTCTAATCATTTTTATTTATACAAAACTTTTATGACTATTGATTTAATTAAGTTAAGGCGCGAACTTACCAGTAACGGCATTTCTAATGCTGATTTAGACAGTGATCCTTTTGTGCAGTTTAAAATTTGGATGAATCAAGCGGTTGATGCTGGGCTCACTTTGCCAAATGCGATGAGTCTAGCCACCAGTGATGAAAGTGGGGTGGGTATTAGAACAGTTTTATTGAAAACCTTTAATGAGCAGGGGTTTGTATTTTTTACCAATTATAATTCTAAAAAATCTAAGCAAATCTCTAGCAACCCTAAAGTGGCACTATTGTTTCCTTGGTTGGATTTGGAGCGTCAGGTAAAGATTTCTGGTACGGTAGAAAAAATATCAACTTTAGAATCCATTAAGTATTTTGCTTCTCGCCCTAAAGATTCTCAACTGGGTGCTTGGGCATCAAAGCAATCATCGATTTTGAATTCAAGACAAGTTTTGCTTTCTGAGTTTGATGTAATGAAGCGAAAATTTAGCGAAGGCGAAGTGCCTTTGCCAGATTTTTGGGGTGGTTATCGTGTGGTGCCATCTACGATTGAGTTTTGGCAAGGTAGAGAAAATCGCTTGCATGATAGATTTGTTTATGCGCGTAAAGATGATGTATGGGAGATTAATCGTTTAGCGCCCTGATTGCCTCAATCACTGTCTGAGTTTTAGGCTGTTTACCCGTCCAAAATTCAAATGCGCTAGCTGCTTGCTCAACCAACATGCCCAGACCATCAACAACCATTGATGCGTTATTATTCTGTGCCCAGTCCATGAAAGGGGTTTGCTTGCCATACATTAAATCATAACAAATTGCATTATTGGCTACGCCAGCGGTAATATTTGGCATCTGTTTCTCTAATGAAGCGCTGGTGGCGTTGATAATAATATCAACAGGGTCATCTTTGATTTTTTCTAAACCAAAGCCACAAGTTTCGCCATAAGACTCAAAGTCTTTGGCGAGTTGAGCGGCTTTTGACGCAGTACGATTGGCAATCATTACCTGTGCAGGTCGTTGTTGCAATAAAGGCAATAAGATGCCACGAGTTGCACCACCTGCCCCTAAAATTAACACAATTTTATTTTGTAAATCAATGCCAAGATTTTTAGTTAAGTCATTAAGTAGTCCAATGCCATCAGTATTTTCACCTACCAAGGTATTACCATCAACTTTAATGGTATTAACTGCGCCTGCAGTTTGCGCGTTGATTGAGTGCTTTGTTGCTAAGTTAAAAGCGTCAACTTTAAAGGGTACAGTAATATTAAATCCCTTGCCTCCTTGAGCGATAAAGTCTTGTGCTGTCTCTACAAAGGCGTTAACTGGCGTTAATATCTTATTGTATTTAATTTGTACACCAGTCTGCTGTGCAAATAGTGTATGAATACTGGGAGATAGACTGTGTTCAATAGGGTTGCCAAAAACTGCTAATTTCATATTTACTCAGCTTTATTACCATCAATCTCAACCTTAAGTTCAGTCTTGCTGGCGGCATCAGCCTTGACTTTTTTTGCAACTTTAGTCACCTTTTGCTTTTCTGATTTTGCTTGAGGTTTTTCTTTAACTTGCCCTTGCGCCTTGGGTGTTAAGTTATTAGACTTTGTTTGAGGTTTTGTCTGTTCTTTAGGGTTGCCTCTAGATTGAGCTTGTGGCTTAGCATTCTCATTTTTAGATTTCCTCTGAGTCTTGTTCTGATTCTGAGGTTTGTTTTGTTGTTTATTGTTTTGCTTATTTTGCTGTTTGTTCTGCTGGTCATTCTGTGTTTTGTTTTGGTTACGATTGTTTTTATTGCGACTCTTGTTGCGGTTACGATTGTTTTTATTGTTGTGCCTTTTGTTTGGTTTATTTTTCTTTTTATTAGAGTCAAAAATCGACTTAATCTTTCCCCAGAAAGACAATGAAGGTTTAGTTTTATTTTGATTGGGAACGCGTGTTGTTGGATGATTAGTATTAATAGCTGCTTCTTCTTTAGTGCTACTTAAACCGTTCTCTGCAATATTTTGCTGTGGCTTAGAAATACCTTGGTAACTCTTGTGATGTGATTTCTTATCGCCTTTTTGCTTGTTGATATTAAAGTTTGGAAATTGCATATAAGGATTAGGCAATAGCGTGATTTTTATCTCATGCTTATCTTCTAATTTACCAATATCGGCACGTTTTTCATTAAGTAAGTAGGTAATAACATCAACGCTAGACTGAATAGTCAGTTTTTGTGTTTGGCTAGAGGCATTACAACCATCTTCAAGCTGCCTTAAAATATTTAATGCTAAGCTTGGGACGGTTGGCGTGGTGCCACGACCTTCACAAGAAGAGCAGGTTCTCTCTACTGATTCTGTCACTGAACTCATTAAACGCTGTCTTGACATTTCTAACAGTCCAAAGCGTGAAATCGTGCCAATCTGAATGCGAGCACGGTCTGAACTAGTGGCTTTTTCCATGGCTTTTTCAATGGATTTTTTGTGTTCCTCAGATGTCATATCGATAAAGTCAACCACCACCAAGCCACCAATATCACGCAGCTGCAACTGTGCAGCGATTTCTTTGGCGGCTTCTAAGTTTGTATTGTAAGCTGTCTCTTCAATATCAAAACCTTTGGTAGCGCGTGCAGAGTTAATGTCAATGGCAGTCAGCGCTTCAGTTGGGTCAAAGACAATGGTTGCGCCTGTACATAGGGATACTTCACGCTCGAAAACACTTTTTACCTGTGATTCAATACCCATATGATTAAACAAAGAATGCTCGGAGGCATCGAACTGTTTAATACGGTCTAAATGGTGCGGTAGAACGAAGCTAACGAATTCTTTGGCATTTTGAAAAGTTGCTAAATCGTCAATAATGACACTATCAGTATCTTCTCTTAGGTAGTCACGCAGTGTGCGAATGACGATATCGCTTTCTTGATAGATTAAGAAAGGTGCTGAGCGTTTTTCTGCTGCGGTATTGATTGAACTCCACAACTCTGATAAGTAGTCAACTTCCCATTGTAGCTCTTCCAAAGTCTTACCTGCACCAGCTGTACGAATAATTAAACCTGAGTGCTCAGGCATGGTGATTTTTCCAATAACTTCTTTTAGTGACTGTCTATCTGATGAGGTGATTTGTCTAGAGATGCCATTGCTTTTCGCATTGTTTGGTGCCAATATCATGTAGGCACCAGCCAAGTTGATATAAGTACTTAGTGCAGCACCTTTGTTGCCACGCTCTTCTTTTTCAACTTGAACAATAATTTCTTGTCCTTCCTTTAAAACATCAGAAATAGTGAGTTTTTCACCTGAGGATTTTGCATTTTCTTTTAGTGCTTCAGTAACTTCTTTGAATGGCAAAAATCCTTGTCTTTCCTTGCCATAATCGACAAAAGCAGCTTCTAAGGATTGTTCAACTCGCGATATTTTCCCTTTGTAAATATTGCCTTTATTTTTCTGATTAAGGCTGGTTTCTATATTGAGAGAGGTGAGTTTTTTATTTCTTACAATGGCAACTCGAATCTCTTCCGAGTGCGTTGCGTTGATTAATATGTGGTTCATAATTTAGTCCTGATAATAGACTTCCTTCCACACACAGAGACTCAACACTTGCATGTTGAGTTGAATTTAGCATCATTATTTTGAGTTGCAAATGTTTCAAAATTTTATTCTAATTGTTATATATTGGGGTTGTCAGCCCTTTTTGGTTTATTGCTAATGATAAGTCTTGGTTAAAAGCTAATAAACGATTATATTCTCTATGTATGGCAAAAAAAAAGCCAAATGTTTATAGTTTGTTTTGATGTTTGTCATTACAGTCAAAACTTTTAAAAAATTCTTTGTTCACTTTGTTCAATGTGTTCTGTTCCTCACATTAACGCAGTTTGTATTATAACATAAAAGCTATTGATTTAATGTGCGTCCACCATCAACGCTGATAATTTGACCGGTGATATAAGGTGAGGTTGCTAAAAACAAAACTGTGTTAGCAATATCTTCTGCGCTACCTTGTTTGTTCAAAGGTATTTTATTTAGCATCTTGTCTTTTTGTTCATCGTTGAGTTTAGCTTGGTTTTCTGGCCATAGAATTGAGCCTGGTGCAACGCCACAAACACGAATTTCTGGCGCCAGTTCCTTTGCTAAGGCTTGTGTCATCATTGCCACACCTGCTTTGGAAATGTTATAAATTGCATGGTTTTTTAATGGGCGCTGGGCATGAATGTCAACAATGTTGATAATGCAACCCTTATTTTCTGATAAAGCTGCTAATAAAGATTGAGATAGAAAAAAAGGTGCCATTAGATTGGTATTGATGATTGTATTCCAGTCATTTTCATTAGCATTTTGCATTGAGGTTGGGTAAAAGACCGAGGCATTGTTGACTAATACATCTAATTGTTTAATAGTGTTGGCAAGTGTTTTTAGTGCTTGTAAGTCAGATAGCTCAGCTTGAATTAGTGTGGCAGAATTAGCGCGCAGTTGATTAAGCTCATTAGCCAAAGTTTGTGCTTCTTTGTTAGAATTTCGATAATGAATAATGATATTGTAATCGTGTGCGTGTAGTGTTTTGGTGATTTGTGCACCAATGCGTTGTGCGCCACCTGTGATGAGTGCTGTTTTCATATAAAATAACTTTCGTGAATTTAGAACAAATAATCAAAAACACTATTATACAAAAAGCCGAGCCTATCGGGTTTGATGAATTTATGAATTTAGCGTTGTATTATCCAGCCAAAGGATATTACAGTGGTGGTGCTCAGAAATTCGGCGAAAAAGGGGATTTTATTACTGCGCCTGAAACTTCGGATTTATTTGGCTTTTGTCTTGCTAGACAGTGTGCACAAGTGTCAGAGAGTAGGGATGGTATTTTAGAATTTGGCGCAGGTAGCGGGATATTGGCGGCACAAATCTTATTTGAATTAGGACGATTGGGGAAACTACCAAAAAACTATTACATCTTAGAGTTAAGCGCTGAATTGCAGCAACGACAAAAAGACACAATTAACAAAGCCCTGCCAGAATTAATAGATAGGGTGGTTTGGTTAAATAGGCTGCCAAAGGATTTTTCAGGTGTGGTGATTGCCAATGAGGTGTTGGATGCTATGCCGGCGAAACGATTGATTAATCAAACCGATGGCTTTAAAGAATTAGGTGTGGACTGTCAAGATGATAAATTGGTATGGCAAGTGCTAAAACACCCTTATACCAATGATAAAATATCTATACCTGTTGAAGTTTCACATGGCTATATCACCGAAGTTAATGACAGAGCAAGGGCGTGGATTGAAAGTCTGAGCGAGATAATGAATAAGGGTGTAGTATTGCTCATTGATTATGGCATGGGGCGAGATGAGTATTTCCACCCTCAGCGTAATGAAGGTACACTAAGGTGCTATTATCAACATAAGGCAAATGATAATCCATTTGAGCATATCGGTGATCAGGATATTACCACCTCGGTTAATTTTTCTGATATTGCTGAGCAAGCGTTTGAGTGTGGCTTTACACTTTCTGGTTACGCCACACAGGCGCTATTTTTAATTTCTTTGGGTATTGACGAATATTTGCTAAATGAAAAAGACGAAAACAAACGCATCAGTTTGGCGCAACAAATCAAGCAATTAGTATTACCAAGCGCAATGGGGGAGAGTTTTAAAGTATTGGCATTAAGTAAAAATACGCAAGTAAAATTAAAAGGCTTTAAAGAGCAAAATTTAACTCATAAATTATAAAGAGCAATGGACTTTATTCAAACAATTGTTTTGGCATTAATACAGGGGATTAGCGAATTTTTGCCGATATCCTCTTCTGCACATTTGATTTTAGTGCCTAAGTTAAGTGACTGGCCTGATCAAGGATTGGCATTTGATGTAGTAGTGCATATGGGTACATTGGTTGCTGTGATTTATTATTACAAACATATAATCTCTCAATTATTTAGTGATTTTTATCTCTGTATTATTGAGAGAAAAGTTGTTGGTGAGTCAAAATTGGCTTGGGGTGTATTATTGGGTACGATTCCTGTGGGTATTTTTGGGTTTCTCTTTGAAGATTTTATTGCCAACGATTTGCGTTCTGTTGAAATTATTACCTATACGACCATTGTATTTGGTATTTTATTGGGTGTTGCAGTTTTGCTAGACACTAAGAGTCCACGTGCTAGAGAGTTATTGGCTTGGAGGGATGTTGTTTTTATTGGTGTGATGCAGACACTAGCACTGGTGCCAGGTGTTTCGCGCTCGGGTATTACTATTACCGCAGGACTGCTGATAGGGCTTTCAAGAAAAGCAACGGTTCAATTTTCCTTTTTATTATCTATTCCAGTTATTACACTTTCTGTTTTGTTAATACTGATTGATATTTATCAACAACAGCAAGTGGTTAATTTAACTTTATTAGTGGTGGGTTTTGTGGTCTCTAGTATCAGTGCGTATTTAACCATCATTTTTTTCATTAGAGCGTTAAATACAATGAGTATGATGCCATTTGTGGTATATCGTTTATTTTTAGGGGTATTTTTGTTAATGTTATGAATAATATATTTTCTTTTAGGTTTAACGCTTTTGTTACACTCAACATTGTTTCTTTATTGTTGATTTTTAGTTGGAGTTATGGTGCGACTAGAGAGTATTGGGATTTGTTAGACCAATGGGTGTTTGACACAACCAACCCTTTATTAAATGAGTTAGGGGGGGCGTGGAGTTGGTTCTGGGCGGTGTTGAGTATTCGTATTGCAGATTTGATTCCATTTTTTATTATTTTGTGGTTTTTCTATGCCAAAGGTGTGATTTTTGAGAGCAAAGACAGATTTTCTGGGTTTATTGGTTTTGCTTTGTTAGGCGTTGTGATGTTGTTTGTGCGTGAGTTGCTGGATTTTTATGTTGAATATGATAATTTAAACAGAGCTAGCCCAACGGTGTTGATTGGTGCCGTGCGTTTGTCATTAACGTATCCTGATTTTGGCTTAAAAGATTTTTCTGGCGATAGCTTCCCAGGTGACCATGCTGCTGTGTTATTTACTTGGCTGGGTTACTGTTTATTCTTTGCGCGTAATAAATGGACTCCGTGGATATTATTCGTTGTGATATTGTTTATAATGCCAAGATTAATGGCGGGTGCACATTGGATGAGTGATATCATGGTTGGCGGACTAGGCACAGCTTTAACGACACTGGCATTTGGTTTGTATACACCACTATTAAATACACCACAAAAAATACTCAACAAAATTATCAACAGGATTTTAAGAAAATGACACAACCACAAGCTATTTATCGCAAAGACTACACAGTAAGCCCGTATTTAATTCATGCAACTGAGTTAAGTTTTCGTTTAGGTGAAAATGAAACAATTGTCTCATCAAAGATCGATTTTTATCAAAACTCTTTAAGCGCCGATAAAAGTGGTAATTTGTTTTTAAACGGCATTGATTTAGAATTGATTTCTATCTTAGTTGATGGCGTTGATCCTGAATACACTCTAGTGGAAGACGGCTTGGAACTAAGAAAGATGTCACAGCGTTTTACTTTGGAAATACAAACCAAAATCCACCCAGAAACCAACACCAGTTTAAACGGATTGTATCAATCAAGTGGCAATTTTTGCACCCAATGTGAAGCGCATGGCTTTCGTCAAATCACTTATTATTTAGACCGCCCTGATGTATTAAGTGTGTTCACCACACACATTGAAGCGGTGTTTGACAAGTATCCTGTGCTGCTGAGTAATGGTAATTTGACTGAATGTTCAAATGGCGTGGCGACTTGGCACGACCCAGTGCCTAAGCCTTGTTATTTATTTGCTTTAGTGGCAGGTGATTTTGCTGTTTTAGAAGACACTTACACAACATTATCGGGCACAGAAGTGGCACTTAAAATTTACACAGAAGCGCACAATATACATAAAACCCAGTTTGCTATGGGTGCTCTTAAACGCGCATTCAAATGGGACGAGGAGCGTTTTGGATTAGAATACGATTTAGACATTTATATGATTGTGGCAGTTGATGATTTTAATATGGGCGCTATGGAGAACAAGGGTTTGAATGTGTTTAATTCTGCCTGCGTATTAGCAGATAACAAAACTGCAACTGATGGTGATTTTATTAATATTGAAGCCATTATCGGGCACGAGTATTTCCATAATTGGACAGGCAACCGCGTGACTTGTAGGGACTGGTTTCAGTTAAGTTTAAAAGAAGGTTTGACGGTTTTTAGAGACCAAGAATTTACTTCTGATTTACATTCGCGTTCAATTAAGCGTATTGACGATGTGGATATGTTGCGTACATACCAATTTGCCGAAGATGCAGGGCCAATGTCACATCCTGTACGCCCTGAAAGCTATATCGAAATGAATAATTTTTATACGCTGACTGTTTATGAAAAAGGTGCAGAAGTGATTCGTATGATTCACACCCTCCTTGGTGAAGCAGGTTTCCAAAAAGGCATGAAGTTGTATTTTGAGCGCCATGACTCTCAAGCGGTGACCATTGATGATTTTATTAGCAGCATGAGTGATGCTAACGGGTTTGATTTCACCCAATTTAAACATTGGTATTCACAATCTGGCACACCTGAGGTGAGTATTTCAACGCATTATGACGAAGTCAAGAACACCTACACAGCAACGGTTGAACAACAATATGAGTATTTTTTCCCACTGTCATTTGCGTTACTTGACGGTTTAGGTAATGAATTAGAAAAAGGCGTGTTAACCATTAAGGACAAAGTCCAAATTTTTGTATTTGAAAATATAAAATCAGCGCCAACCCCTTCTTGGTTGCGTGGGTTTTCAGCGCCAATCAAACTTGAGTGTGACTTGAGTTTTGAGCAAAGGATATTTTTGGTTAAGCATGACAAAGACAGTTTTGTTAAATGGGACAACGCACAAAAGCTTTGGTTGTCTTTGATAATGGATGCCGACACAATAGATGAAGTTGCATTTTTTGATGCGATTGAATTTATGATTAAAAATACCAAAGATAGCTCATTGGTTTGTGAGTTGTTAATGTTGCCATCTGAACGTGCTCTACATAATCATCAAACGGTTATTGATGTGTTTGATATTCACAATAAGCGTGAAATCACTATTCAAAAAATTATCACCAGATTTAAACCGTTATTACTTGAAGTATATAAATCACTAGCGTCACACAGCAGCCTTCAAGGAGAGTTAAATACTCAACAAGTTTACGAATTCACATCAGAAGCTGTTGGGCAAAGAGCACTAAAAAATAGATGCTTATTCTATCTAACAAAAGATGGCGAGTTGGATTTGGCAAAGTCACAATTCAATGAGGCTAATTGTATGAGTGATAAATTCTGTGCATTTCATTTGCTGTTAAATAGCGATAATGAGTATCGCCAACAAATATTGGCAGATTTCTACCAAGAATTCAAAGACGATACGCAAGTAATGGATAAGTATTTTTCTGCGTTAGCATCCAGCAATGTGTGCGATGTTGACGGCGTTAAAGCATTGATGGAGCATGAATTATTCTCTTTTAACACACCGAATCGTTTGCGTAGTGTGGTTAGTGGTTTTGCTCGCAACTATACAAATTTTCACAAGCAAGCAAGTTACGAATTTTTTACCGATGTGATACTCAAACTAAACACCAGCAACCCACAAATTGGCGCAAGACTGGTGGCAACCTACAATCATTGGAAGCGCTTTACCCCTGAGTTAAAGGCTTTGCAAAAACAACAGCTAGAAAGAATTGCCAACACTGAAAATCTATCTAAAGATATTTTTGAAATTGTTCAAGTTGCACTTAAATGAGCCAACTAACTGAATTATTAAAACAAAAATTACTTACCATCGCCGTAGCAGAGTCTTGTACGGGTGGTAACCTATCTGTATTACTTACCGAAGAGAGTGGCTCTTCTGATTATTTTGATAGAGGTTTTATCACTTATAGCGATCAAGCAAAAATAGAACTACTTGGCGTGAAAAGATCTACTTTAGATGCTTATGGTGCAGTTAGTGAGCAAACTGCCCTGGAAATGGTAGAGGGGGTTATTCAGAACTCTAATGCTAATATTGGGGTATCTATCACCGGTATTGCTGGACCAACAGGCGGCACAAAGAACAAGCCTGTAGGCACTGTGTGTTTTGGCTTTTGTATCTTGGGTGAGTGTACCACCATTAGAAAATATTTTGATGGCGAGCGTCAACAAGTCATGCAAAAAAGTGTAGGCTTTGTGGCTGATACTTTGAAAGGGTTGTTATAACTCAATGCATATTAATGCATAAATTTTCAGTAGCACCGATGATGGATTGGACTGATAGGCATTGTCGGTATTTTCACAGATTGTTGTCAAAAGAGACGCAGTTGTGGAGTGAAATGGTAACGACCAAGGCCATTCTTAATGGGGATAAAAATCGTCTGTTGGATTTTGATGCAGCAGAGCATCCATTGGTATTGCAACTAGGTGGTAGCGAGTCAGATGAGATGGCGCAGTGTGCTAAGATTGCCCAAGATTGGGGCTATGATGAGGTAAACATTAATGTTGGTTGTCCATCGGATAGAGTGCAATCGGGCAGTTTTGGCGCGTGTTTAATGCAAACCCCAGAGGTGGTAGCGCAGTGTGTGGATGCGATGCGCCAAGCAAGCGATATATCAGTGAGTGTGAAGTCACGCATTGGTGTGGATGATATGGAAAGTTATAAGGAGTTGTCAAACTTTGTCATGCAAGTGGAAAACGCAGGCTGTGATGTGTTTGTAATTCACGCTAGAAAAGCTTGGTTAAAAGGATTAAGTCCAAAAGAAAATCGTACAGTACCACCACTAAATTATGAATGGGTATATAGAATTAAAAAAGATTTCCCGCATCTTGCTATTGCTATTAACGGAGGTATTATGAGTGTTGATGAGGCTACTGTGCACTTGCAATCCGTTGATAGTGTGATGTTGGGCAGAGCGGCGTATCACCAGCCATATTTACTTAGTGAGGTGGATAACAAGATTTATCATAAAATTCTGGATGCGCCGTCGCGTGAACAAGTATTATTGGATTTTATTGAATATATAAAGAAACAGAATGACCAAGGGGTGTCAATTCGCTCAATGACTCGGCATATTTTAGGTTTGTATCACGCTCAGCCGAGTGCTAAAAAATTTAGACAATTACTCAGTGGCAAGGTGGTTGAATTGAAGCATTTGTATCAATGGTTGGACTTTACGGGTTAAAAAATGGTTGATGGTAATTTCATTGCAAGCGTTGATATTGGCAGCAGTAAGATTGTTGTTCTTCTTGCGGAATTAAAAAATAACAGAGTAGAAGTTTTTGGCTATGCACAAGCTAGTTCTGATGGTGTTCGGTGTGGTGTTGTTGAAAATGCTAAAAAAGTGGCAAAAGTGATTGAAAAGATTAAAGAAGAAATTGTTGAAAATTATGGCACAGATTTTCAACATGTTAGTGTTAATATTTCAGAGCCAAATCTTAAAGTATTGAATCAAAGCGCTTATACGCATGTGCCTTCTGGCAGGGTTAGAGATTCAGAGTTAGATACGGTTTTTAAGATTATTGAGTCAATGGCAAAGACAAAGATGCCAGACAATCATCAGACTGTTAACAACATAATACACCACTATACTTTGGATGCAAATCCTGATCCTGTCAATCAACCCCTTGGGAAAAAAGCGGATAATTTAGGCGTTAGTATACATACTGTTAGCGCATCTAATCATCATGTGGAAGCGGTTGAAAACAGTATTTACTGGAGTGATTTGGGTTTGTCTAGTATTGTGCCAAATTCAATGGCGAGTAGCGAGCCTTGTTTGACACAAGATGAAAAAGACAAAGGGGTTTGTTTGGTTGATATTGGTTCCGGTGTGACGGATTTGTCTGTATTTAAGCAGGGCGGTGTTTTTTATAGCAGCAGTATTCAATTTGGCGTAGAGCAGGTGACTCAAGATATCTCTGAGGCGTTTAACACTTCTTTTCAAGAAGCAGAGCGTTTAAAAATAGAATATGGACAAACACAAGTTAAATTGGGCGCTGATACACTCATTAAGTTTCAACAAATAGATGATTCAAATTATTATTATTTGTCGCATGAATCACTCATTGAAGTGATTAGACAGTCTTACTTGGAGTTGTTTAAGATGATTAGAACAAAACTCAACAACCAAAATTTATATCGCTCGCTTAAATCAGGCTTGGTTTTGGTGGGCGGTGGTGCAAAAATGACAGATTGTGATAAGTTAATGCACAGTCTTTATAAAAAGAAAGTCAAAGTAGGGCGTATTAACACTGAGCTCATTAGCGCAAAGTATGAGTGGTTGGGCCCAGAGTATGCGTGTGCTTTGGGTTTATTGTTGTTCGGTCTTGACGATTCTAAGTCTGAGCAACAATCGAGTGGTAAAAACAGTTTTTTAGGTAAAATGGGCTTCATTAAAGGGTTTAAATTTTTATAAATATGATTAAGCAAAGAACAATAAAAAAAGCAGTTAAAGCGCGTGGCATTGGTATTCATAGTGGCGCTATGATTAATATGACGCTTATTCCCGCAGAGATTGACCATGGCGTGGTGTTTAGGAGATTGGATGTGGGTGGCAAGTTGATTCGAGCGCATAATGCCTTTGTAAACGAGGTGATTCTATCAACCAGTATTGAAAATCAAGGTGTTAAGATTTCAACCGTTGAACATTTAATGAGTGCATTTTCAGCGCTGGGTATTGACAATGTATTGGTAGAATTAGACTCATTTGAAGTGCCTATTATGGATGGCTCATCAGCGCCCTTTATTTTCTTGGTGCAATCAGCAGGTATTGAAGATCAGGATGCACATAAGAAATTTTTTGTGATTAAAGATACTATTCGCGTAGAAAACAATGATTCTTGGGCGCAAGTAACACCTTACGAAGGTTTTAAAGTAACGCTTGAGATTGATTTTAATCATAAAAAAGTTAAGGAAAGCGGGCAAAATCTTAGCATTGATTTCGCACAGAAGTCTTATCTTAAAGAAATATCTAGAGCCAGAACTTTCGGTTATATGCGTGATGTAAAAAGTATGCAAGAGAGGAATTTGGCACTCGGTGCGAGTATGGATAATGCGATTGCACTCAGTGATGATGATGTCTTAAATGAAGATGGTATGCGCTATGAGAATGAATTTGTAAAACATAAAATTTTGGATATTGTTGGTGACTTGTACTTGTTAGGTGCTAACCTAATTGGACACTACGAGGGTTACAAAACTGGGCACTTGTTGAATGATCAGTTGTTATCTGCCATTCTTAAGCAACCAGATACTTGGTCAATTGAGACTTTTGAGAGTGAAAATTCTCCGATTCAATTCTATTCAGAAGATTGGCAAAACTCCCTATAATGACATTCGTCTTAGGTATAATCCTAGGGTTTTTTCTATCAAATAAGTAATGAAATTGAACGGCGCTCAAATATTGGTTAATTGCCTTCAAAATGAAGGTGTAGAGCATATCTTTGGATATCCAGGGGGCGCTGTATTGCATATTTACGATGCGCTTGATGCCTGTGATAATATTGCCCATATTTTAGTTCGTCATGAACAGGGCGCTGTGCACGGTGCAGATGGCTATGCACGCGTTAGTGGTAAGTGTGGTGTAGCGCTCGTTACTTCTGGTCCTGGGCTTACTAATGCAGTAACAGGCATTGCTACAGCGCATATGGATTCTATTCCAATGGTGGTTATTTCGGGTCAAGTGTCCTCTGCAGTGATTGGTAATGACGCATTCCAAGAGGTGGATGCTGTTGGCATTACCCGTTCATGTGTTAAGCATAATTTCTTGGTAAAAGACATTAACGATTTGGCAAATGTTGTTAAGAAGGCATTTCATATTGCCACCACAGGTCGCCCAGGCCCAGTATTGATTGATATCACTAAAGATACTACCATCGCTGAGATTGAATTTGATGGTTATCCTAAGTCAATTAATATGCGCTCATACCAACCTGAGATAAAAGTTGACGCAGGGCAAATTGATAAAGCAGTTGCGTTAATCATGCAAGCAAAGAAACCTATTGTCTACTCAGGTGGTGGTAGTGTGATTGGCAATGCCAGTGAGGTGCTACGCTCGTTTACACGCAATACTAATTTTCCAATTACCCAAACCTTAATGGGCTTGGGCGCATACCCTGCAACAGATGCTCAGTCATTAGGTATGTTAGGTATGCATGGCACTTATGAAGCTAACATGGCAATGCACGATTCAGATTGTATTATTGCTGTGGGCGCACGCTTTGATGACCGTATTACGGGTAATTTAGATAAGTTTTGCCCTTATGCAAAAATCATTCATATTGATATTGATCCATCTTCGGTGGGCAAGACGGTAGCTATTGATGTGGCAATTATCGGACAAGTCAACGATGCTTTGAATGCACTTATACAAGCACTTAAAGATAAAAAATTAGCCAATATTGATGCGTGGTGGAAGCAAATCGAAGAGTGGCGTAGTGTTGATTCAATGGCGTATCAGACTAAGTCGGGTGTCATTAAACCACAAAGCGTGATTGAAGCTTTGTATGAAGTAACTCAGGGTGAGGCGATTGTTACCAGTGATGTGGGTCAGCACCAAATGTGGGCGGCGCAATACTACCCATTTGATAAACCACGCCGTTGGATTAACTCTGGTGGCTTAGGTACAATGGGCTTTGGATTGCCTGCGGCAATGGGTGCAAAATTAGCCGACCCAAAAGCAGATGTGGCTTGTGTAACTGGCGAAGGCAGTATTCAAATGATGCTACAAGAGCTTTCGACCATGTTGCAATACAATACCCCTGTTAAAATTATTAATTTAAATAATGGCTATTTGGGCATGGTTAGACAATGGCAAGAGTTTTTTTATGAAAAACGCTATGCAATGTCGTACATGGATGCACTACCAGATTTTGTTAAATTGGCAGAAAGTTACGGGCATATGGGTATTAAAGTTGAGAAAGAGCAAGATTTAAAGCCAGCTTTGATTGAGGCATTCAAACAAAAAGACCGTACCGTGTTTGTTGATATTTTGACTGACCCAAGTGAAAATGTATTTCCAATGATTCCATCGGGGGCAGGACATCATGAGATGTTGCTAGCAGGTCGTGACGAAATGGCATCCACTAACGATGAAGGATTACATTTAGTATAAAAGACCATGAGACATATTATTTCACTACAATTAGAAAACGAATCTGGTGCACTATCAAGGGTGGCAGGCTTGTTTTCAGCGCGTGGCTTTAACATTGAGTCATTAACGGTAGCACCGACTAATGATGAGACGCTGTCGCGTATGACCATTGTCAGTATTGGCGATGATAATATTATTGAGCAAATTGTTAAGCAGCTGGATAAACTCATTGATGTGGTAACGGTAACTAACTTGACCGCTACAGAACACATTGAACGCGAATTAGTATTGGTTAAAATTGATGTTGACTCAGGCTCTCAAGCTGAAATAGACAAACATATTGATGAATATGGCGGCAAGATAGTAGATGTGAGTGAAGACACTTATACAGTTGAAGTGGCAGGAAAAAGTCAACGAGTCAATGATTTTTTAGAGGCAATTGATGCACTCAAAATTTTAGAAGTTTCTAGAACAGGCGTAACTGGCGTTTGTCAGAAAAGAGAATACTAATTAAACAGAGGTTTTTGTATTGATGCAAAAATCTCACAATCAAAAGAGGAAAAAAATGAACAGATATTACGATAAAGATGCTGATTTAAATATTATAAAAGGCATGAAAGTAGCCATCGTTGGTTATGGCTCACAAGGTTATGCGCACGCAAACAACCTGAAAGATTCAGGTATTGATGTTGTTGTTGCACTTAGAGAAGGCTCAATATCAGCGGCAAAAGCAGAAAGATCCGGTTTGATCGTCAAATCAGTTGAAGATGCAACGGCGTGGGCAGATTTAGTTATGGTATTAGCACCAGATGAGTTTCAGGCAAAAATTTATGTAGATAATATTGAGCCAAACCTCAAGCAAGGTGCAACACTTGCATTTGCACATGGTTTAAATATTCACTTTGAAATGATTAAGCCAAGAGCTGACCTTAATGTTATTATGATTGCCCCTAAGGCGCCAGGTCATACTGTGCGTAGTGAATTTGTTAAGGGTGGTGGTATTCCTGACTTGATTGCTGTTGCTCAAGATGTATCTGGCAATGCGAAAGACATTGCCCTATCTTACGCATCAGCTATTGGTGGTGGTCGTACAGGCATCTTAGAGACAACTTTCAGAGAAGAAACAGAAACAGATTTGTTTGGTGAGCAAGCGGTATTATGTGGTGGCACAACGGCATTAGTTCAAGCAGGGTTTGAGACATTGGTTGAAGCAGGTTACGAGCCAGAAATGGCATACTTTGAGTGTTTGCATGAATTAAAACTCATTGTTGATTTGATGTATGAAGGTGGTATTGCCAATATGCGTTATTCAATCTCAAATACAGCTGAATACGGTGATGTAACTCGGGGTCCTCGTATTATCACCAATGAAACCAAATTAGAGATGAAGAAAATCTTAGCTGAAATCCAAGATGGTTCGTTTGCTAAAGAGTTTGTGGCTAATGTGGGCGAGCTTCCTGCGCGTCGTGAAGTTCAACGCGCACATCAAATTGAACAAGTAGGTGAGTCACTTCGTTCAATGATGCCGTGGATTGCTAAGAACAAAATTATTGATCAGAGTAAAAACTAAAAATTAGATTGAACGCCCAGCTAAGTTGGGCGTTTTTTTGTTTCTAAGAGAGATTATGGCAGAAAAAAAAACAAAAAAAGGTGTTTACTTATTGCCCAATGTTCTAACAACATTTGGATTGTTCTCAGGTTTCTTAGCGATTGTTCTAGCCACTAAAGGTCAATATCTAGAATCTGCTATTGCTATCTTTGTGGCAATGTTGTGGGATACTCTAGATGGTCGTGTTGCACGACTGACCAATACTCAAAGTGCATTTGGTGAGCAATATGATTCGATGGCAGATATGTTGTCATTTTGTGTTGCGCCTGCACTATTGATGTATTTTTGGCAGTTTGAGCAGATGGGTAAAATTGGCTGGATAGGCGCATTTATTTATGTAGCCGCTGGCGCATTGCGTTTGGCACGCTTTAATACGCAAATAGGTATTGAGGATAAGCGTTATTTTCAAGGCCTACCTTCGCCAGCTGCTGCTGCGCTTATTGCAGGTTTGGTATGGACTAAGGAGTTTATCGGCACAACGCCGTATGACCAATATCTTGCTATGACAAGTTGGATTATCTTAGTGAGTGCTGGCGTATTGATGGTGAGTAATATTCGTTATTATAGCTTTAAGGAAATTAACCTCAAGGGTAGGGCGTCATTCAAATTACTGTTAATCGCTATATTAATTATTATTGTAGTGACGCTATGGCCAAGTGCGATTCTGTTTACCTTCTTTTTTGTTTATGCGCTATCTGGCTTAATTATTACCATAATTGATGTGCGTAAAAAACGTGTGTTGAAAAAAAACAGGTAGGCAGTTTATATTTAAGTTATAATTTAGCTATGAAAAATCAGATTAAAACTTCTTTCTATAAGCAACCCACTCTCTTGGCTTTGTTACGATTGTTACCGTAAGGTAATTTACTATCTTGACTGGCTGAAAAGCTAGCACATCTTAAAAATACAACGTAACAAACATAGGAGACAAAAAATGTCTGATAAACTAATTATTTTCGATACGACGCTAAGAGATGGTGAGCAATCACCTGGTGCGTCAATGACCAAAGACGAAAAAATACGCATTGCCAAAGTGTTGGAAAAAATGCATGTTGATGTCATTGAGGCAGGCTTTGCTATTGCTTCGCCTGGTGACTTTGAAGCGGTTCAAGCGGTTGCCAATACTATTCAAGATTCTACTATTTGCTCGCTTGCAAGAGCATTAGATAAAGATATTGATCGTGCTGGAGAAGCGTTAAAGGGTGCGAATTCATCTCGTATTCATACCTTTATTGCTACCAGCGATATTCACATGAAGATGAAGCTGAATATGACACCTGAGCAAGTAGTAAAGCAGGCTGTTCATGCAGTAAAGCGCGCCAGAAATTGGACAGATAATGTTGAATTTTCACCCGAGGATGCAGGGCGTAGTGACGAAGACTTTCTTTGTCGTATCATTGAAGCAGCAATTGAGGCAGGTGCGACTACCATTAATATTCCTGATACGGTAGGTTATAACATTCCTTATCAGTTTGGTGAGACGATAAAATCACTGATTGAGCGCGTGCCAAATTCTGATAAAGTAATCTTCTCAGCGCATTGTCATAATGACTTGGGTTTGGCAGTGGCAAATTCTCTGTCTGCCGTTCTTAATGGCGCACGCCAAGTGGAGTGTACGATTAACGGCTTAGGTGAGCGTGCAGGCAATACCTCTTTGGAGGAGTTGGTCATGGCAGTGCGAACGCGCCAAGATATTTTTGCCTGCGATACAGGCATTGATGCCACACATATTCTTTCTGCATCGCGCTTGGTTTCAAGCGTGACAGGCTTTATCGTGCAACCAAACAAAGCAATTGTTGGTGCAAATGCCTTTGCTCATGAGGCAGGCATTCATCAAGATGGCGTACTTAAACACCGTGAGACTTACGAAATCATGCGGGCTGAAGATGTTGGTTGGAATGCCAATTCATTGGTAATGGGTAAGCATTCAGGTCGTAATGCCTTTAAAGTTAGAATGCAAGAACTTGGCGTTGAGTTTGACAGCGATGATGCGCTAAATAGTACCTTTAAGAGTTTTAAAGAATTGGCAGATAAGAAACATGAAATTTTTGATGAAGACTTGCAAGCATTGGTTTCGGAATCTCAGAACGAAGAACATGAGAGCATTCAATTGGTAGCGCTTAAAGTTTCTAGTCAAACAGGTGAACAAAATTCAGCGCGGGTTGTGCTTTCTATTGATGCTAAAGAAGTATCAGCCACTGCCAATACTTCGGGTGCAGTAGATGCTACTTTTAGTGCGATTAATTCATTGGTTGATGTTGAGGTGAATTTGCAACTGTATTCAGTATCAAATGTTACCCAAGGTACTGATGCACTAGGCGAAGTCAATGTGCGCCTTGAAAGTGATGGGCGTATTGTTAATGGGCAAGGTGCGGATACCGATATTATTATTGCCAGCGCTAAAGCTTATGTCAATGCCTTGAATAAAATTTTAGTGATAACCGATAGGGCGCATCCACAAGTATGAGTCAATTAGAGCGTAGTGATTATTTAGAAGCATTTGATGTGCCAGCATTTTTATATGCTGAATCTGCTGATGCAATAGAAGTCAGTATTCAAAAAATTTGCACGCCATGTTTGGTGATTGAAACGCAAAATGCACATTCTTTTTGTCAAACTGGTAAGATTCAAGATTTTTTATTTAAAATGTTGGGTGCTATTGGGCTTGAAAAAGCCAATGTTAAATGCATCGCTATTGATGCCGTTGATTTGGAGCACACGCTTGGACAATACGACGCTAAAACGGTATTATTAATGAGCAAGAGTCTGTCATCCGATGTGCAAGCGCATTTTTCCACGCATCATCCAAGTGAAATTTTAGTTAATGAAACTTTTAAGCGCGAAGCGTGGGAAGTATTAAAGCAATTACAGCAATGTCTAAAGTAGATTACTCTCTTGCGGGTTATGAGCGTCCCAAATTACAAACACCCAATGGTGAGAAAAAGCTACTCATGCATTCTTGCTGCGCCCCTTGTGCCGGTGAAATTATGGAGGCTTTAGCGGTCTCAGAGATTGACACCACCATTTTTTTTTACAATCCAAATATTCATCCACAAGAAGAATATGAGCTGCGAAAAGAAGAAAATATTCGTTTTGCAGAAAAACTGGGCATGCCGTTTATTGATGCAGATTATGAAAAGGATCTGTGGTTTGAGCGTGTCAAAGGACAAGAAGATGAACCAGAGCGTGGTCTGCGCTGCACCACTTGTTTTGATATGCGTTTTGAAGTCACTGCTAAGTATGCCAAAGCACATGATTTTGATCTAATATCTTCCACATTAGGTATTTCTCGTTGGAAAGATATGAATCAAATCAATGGCTGTGGTGCACGCGCCACTGATTCATTTAATGGTATTACTTATTGGGATTTTAACTGGCGTAAGCAAGGTGGCTCATCTCGAATGCTGGAGTTATCAAAACAAGAAGAATTCTATCAACAAGAATACTGTGGTTGTGTCTATTCTCTACGAGACACAAACCGCTGGCGTGTATCACGCGGTAGGGAAAAAGTTGAGCGTGGTGTTAAGTTTTATGCTGAGGCAATGGATAAGTTTAACTAAGCAAGTAAAGTAATAACGCTTTTTGTGCATGTAAACGGTTTTCAGCTTCATCCCACACTAAACTTTGCATGCCGTCAATCACATCGCTGCTTACTTCTTCCTCGCGGTGTGCTGGCAGGCAATGCATAAAGCTAGCATCAGCGTTAGCTTGTTGCATTAAATTGCTATTTATCTGGAAATCTTTAAAAGCAAACTCACGCTTTGCTTGCTCATCTTCCTGACCCATGCTCGCCCAAACATCGGTCACAACCAAATCTGAATTTTTACAAGCCTCTTTTGCATTATCACATAGCTTAATGTAGTCTTGATATTGCGTAATGAAAGAAGACTCTGGCTCGTAGCCTTTAGGCGTGGCAATGTTGAGTTTGAAGTCAAATACACTTGCAGCTTGCATATAAGTTTGACACATATTGTTACCGTCGCCAATCCAGGTAACTGTTTTTCCTTGAATGTTGCCTTTATGTTCTTTGTAGGTCATCATATCTGCCAATAACTGACAAGGGTGAGATTCATCAGATAAGGCGTTGATAATTGGCACATTAGCATTTTGTGCAAAAGTATTGATGTCATTATGTGAAGACACACGCATCATAATGCCGTCGACCATTGAGCCAATTACAATTGCACTGTCAACAATTGACTCGCCTCGACCTAATTGAATATCACGCTCGGATAAAAATAGTGCGTGACCGCCTAGCTGTGCCATGCCTGCTTCAAATGACACACGCGTGCGCGTGGAAGACTTGTCAAAAATCATTGCCAATGTTTTGCTTTCTAGTGCTTTGTTGATTTGACCCGTTTTATGCTCTTTTTTTAAGGTAATGGCAGTATCAATAATTTGGTTTAAGTCATGGGTTGATAAATCTTCAAGGTTGATAAAATGTTTCATTGTTATAATTCTCCTATCAAGTCGCAAACAGTATCAATAATAATATCTGCCTCAGTTTGATTGATAATCAGTGGTGGCAACAGTCGTATAGAACGACCAGTAATATTAATAAGTAAGCGTTTATCTAGCGCTGCATTTAGTAGGCGTGTGCAATCTTGATTAAGCTCAATGGCAATCATTAAGCCTTTAGCGCGTATCTGGGTAATTTTGTTTGAGTTGGATAATTTTTCTTGAAAGTTTGATGCTAAGTATTCCCCCATCTTTGTGGCATTGTCAAGAAGATTATCTTTTTCAATGACTTCCAATACGCTGAGTGCTGTTTTGCAGACTAAAGGATTGCCACCAAAAGTTGAGCCATGTGTACCAGGGGTGAAAAGTATTGCCGCCTTGCCTTTTGCTAAGCAAGTACCAATCGGCACACCATTGCCCAAACCTTTGGCTAAAGTCAGTATATCAGGGGTGATATTGTTATATTGATGTGCAAACATTTTTCCTGTACGCCCAATACCTGTTTGCACCTCGTCCAAAATAAGCAACCAGTTATTGGCTTGACAGATGGCTTGCACTTGGTTTAAGTAATCACTCTTTGGTACAATCACACCACTCTCGCCTTGAATAGGCTCTAGCATTATAGCCACAATATTACGATTGCTTGTGTGTGCTTTTATTGCATCTATATCATTAAAATCAATATGAATAAATTCGCTTACTAGCGGCGCAAAGCCCGACTGTACTTTGTCATTACCTGTAGCAGAAAGTGTCGCCATGGTGCGACCATGAAAACTTTGATTGGCTGTCAAAATAGCGGGGTTATCAATATTATTGACATAACCATGTAAGCGTGCAATTTTAATGGCAGCTTCATTAGCTTCTGCACCAGAATTACCAAAGAAAGCATTATCCATATTAGATAATTTGCAGAGCTTTTCAGCTAAGGCTTCTTGGTGGGCAATATGATACCAATTGCTGGTGTGTAAAAGTTCACCAGCTTGTGCTTGTATAGTAGCAGTAATATCTTTATGACAATGACCTAAACCAACTACACCAACGCCTGATAGGGCGTCCAAATAGGTATTGCCTTTGGTATCGATCAGATAACAACCTTCACCTTTGGCAAAGGTAACTGCAAGCGGTGCATAGTTTGACATTAAATAAGACATTGTGTGTTGTTGGTTGACTAACCACTAAACAAAAAAGCCCCAAAACGGGGCTTTTTTGTTGCCAATTAAGTATTGATTATGACTGGTATTGTAAAGGCGGCGCCATTTGATTATTGATTTCATCTAAATCTTTCTTGTAACCTTCGTAGAAATGACCTGCAGGTGGGTTTACCCATTCTTCATATGAAAAACCATTCTTTTCGTTATATTCTTTGAAAGAGTTTTGCAATGCAATTCTCTTTATACTTAACTCGTTACTTTCCTTGCTAACTGCATCCATCTTGATACTCCTTTGTTTGTATTGGTAGAAAGGTTAAAATTTATAATTATACCGAAAATTAATTTTTTGTGGTGTTTATTATTTATCATAAATGCAATAAATACTTTAATATTTACTTTACTTTGTGGCACAATTCAATTGCATTTTTAATAATAACGAGGAGAATATATGCAATTAAGTATTTCTGGTCACCATCTTGATGTTACCGAGGCAATTAAACAACACGCAGAAGAAAAATTATCTAAAATCAAACAACATTTTGATCATTTGATTAATATTAATATGATCTTAGAAGTCGAAAAGGGTGTACAAAAAGCCGAGGCAACTGTCCATGTTAGCGGTGCAGATTTATTCGCAAAATCCGAAAGTGATGATATGTATGTTTCAATTGACCAGCTGGTTAATAAATTAGATGCACAAGTTAGAAAACACAAAGAGAAACTCAACAACCATAGAAAAAACTAAGCCCAATGTTTAGAAAGTTCACTATATTAGAGTAATAACACTAATTTTAGATAATGTAAATTCGCATCATAAACGCACCACCTAGTTTAACCGCAAAGAATGTATTTTTAACTTGACCCTTTAGGTCAAGTCAAAGTCAAAAATACATTCAATCTTTGAATTTGGGTTCAAAGATTAG
>CAJHVP010000088.1_pt1 | contig 20488 bp, 22 predicted proteins | sample 9196921 | NCBI WGS metagenome assembly CAJHVP01 (sample SAMEA7706184, study PRJEB36976) | symbiont metagenome | biome: Marine hydrothermal vent biome [ENVO:01000030]; feature: Bathymodiolus gill tissue material [ENVO:01001393]; material: Bathymodiolus-dominated oceanic mussel reef...
AAGAGAATCTGCAAATGAATTTTGTTGGATATTTTTCCAAGACATTTTGGGTGTTTTATGGTTGTTTTAGATGGGTGTTATTTTATCAGATTGGTGGTTTTTTGGTTGGGTTATGCAAAGGTCTCTTAAAAAAAATAATGATTAAAAAATTTACTATAGCATTTAAAAACAATTTTGTCAAAGTTTTTTTATGCGCCCCAAAAATCCAAAAATAGAGCCACTCATAATCCAAAACTTATTTTCTGACATATCTTCTTAATTTTCATAGTCAGAGTTTTAGGGATTTGTATGAACTGTTGAGGCCTTTGTATAAATCGACTAAAAAAAATCACAAACCTCCTGTATAGCAAGATAATACTCATCTAAAATAACTCTAAAAAACCAATCATGTCTTGAAAAAACATCCAACAAAAACAAGAAAAAAACAGCGTTCATCCATTCGTTATATTGTTGAGAAAACCTTTGGATTGTTAAAGCTTTATTATGATTTAGGTAAAGCAAGACACCTTGGATTAGAGTGCAACAAAACCAGAGCGCGCTAGTACGAGGCAGATTTTAAAAATATGCAAAAATTTAGACAACACAACCTAAAAGACTCAGTGTTTTTACAAATCCAACAAAGTAGAAAGTAAAAAGACAAAGTAAAGAAGGGAAATTGGCTGGGCTGGCAGGATTTGAACCTGCGAATGACGGGATCAAAACCCGTTGCCTTACCGCTTGGCGACAGCCCAATTAAGGTTTAACCCATCACAAGGTGGGTTAATTCGGCGAGGTATTGAGCGCAAGTGCTACAAAACCCGACCATTTGCTTGGTAGATTATTAAGGGCTACCAAAGCATCTTTCTCATGCTTAAACTCCACAAAGACACAACTTCCTGTGCCTGTCATTCTCGGCTGGTATAAGTGGTTTTTGGATAATTTTAAATGCGCTAATGCTTCTAAAATTTCGCCTTCCAACTCGATGGCAGCCTCAAGACAATCATTGTGTGGATTGATTAACTCTGAGAAAGGGTGTATTTTCCCTATAGTGGGCGATATTGTCAATGCTTTATGCGAGAAAATTTCTTTGGTTGAGAGTTGTTTGTTAATAGAGACCACTAAAAAGTAGTGTTTTGGCAAGTCCATTGGCGTCAAAATTTCACCTACACCTTCCGCCCAAGCACTATGTCCAGTAATAAAAATCGGCACATCAGCACCCAGTGCTAAGCCAATTTTTGCTAATTTTTGCTTTGAGCATTTTGTGCCCCATAATGCATTGAGTGCGATTAGTGTCGTTGCTGCATTTGAACTACCACCACCCAAGCCACCCCCGGTAGGGATATTTTTCACTACTGAAATATCTGCCCCATCTGTTGTATTCGTTGCTTTTTGTAGTGCTTGTGCTGCTTTGATAATTAAATCTTGTTGTTCTGGTATATCCTCATTACCACTGGTGCGTGCTATGACAGCATCTTGCCTAATGGATATTGTGAGCTCGTCGTAATAGTCTAATAATTGAAAAATGCTTTGTAGGTTGTGGTAGCCATCTTCTCGTTTAGAATTAATGTGCAAAAATAAGTTAATTTTTGCAGGAGATAGCCAGATTTTAGGAGATGTTTTGATTTTTTTCAGCGTGCTTATACAGACACTTGTAAGTTAGATATAATCCAACTTCCCCTGTTTTTTCAAACAAGGTGTTTGAATGGATCATTTTTATGGTTTGTTTTGTTAATACGGGGCGTTTAGCATTAACTGTTTTAAGACGCTCATCAAGCAGTCCAATCATAGTAGATAGAACAATTTTTGAGGCAGTTTCTAAATCATCTCTTTTTAGAAAAAATGATAATCTTTGTGCTAAAAAGAAAATAATTTTAAATTCATCAATAGATCCCTTGGGCATCACTAAGAAGTCATTAAGATAAGTGTTGATTTTAGATGAAGTGGCGATAAATATTTCTTCTGAGTAGAATTCGACGCATTTCACAAAGTCTCGCTCCATCTCTAAATAAGAAGTATCGTCACAAGCGGTTTGTGTTATCTCCGTATACTTTTCGTAAGATTTTGGCAGGGTTTTTGTAAAAATTGATAAAAATTTTCTATAATAAGGCTTATAAATAATTTCAACACTGCGTGACATAAGTGTTTTTATTCAGCTATGTCTAAAAAATTATCATCAAGGTGCTCACCTTTTTCTAATGAAGCAATAAAGTCCTCGTCAATTGAATTTGATTCTTGAGATTCGGCAAAATAAAATTTTGGTTCTGCTACTATTTCAATAGCAGCAATTTTTTTGGCGGACTTCTTTGCAGAATCAAAACACTCTTGACTTAATTTATTGTTCATTGTAATATCACCTTGCATATTTTTAATATTTTTTTGATTATATCGTATTACCGCCATAAAAAACAAATTTTTATGATGTTAGTTTGAAAAAGCCAATAATTACACCGAAAAACTAAATTTTAATAAAAGTTTTTCGGTAATGTTTAAGTTCGTCAATAGAGTCTTTAATATCAAGTAATGCTAAGTGTGCAGATTCCCCTTCTCGAATCATTTTTGCCTCAGGCTTCCAACGCGCCGCTAATTCTTTTAGTGTGGTGACATCAATGTGACGATAATGGAAAAATTGCTCTAATTTAGGCATGTAATTGTAAAGAAATCTTCTATCTTGACAAATAGTGTTGCCACACATTGGCGAGGCATCTGGATTGACATAGGCTTGTAGAAAATCTATCGTTTGTTTTTCAGCTTGTTGCATAGAAACATTACTGTCTTTAATGCGCTGAACTAAGCCAGAATTGGTGTGGTGCTCAGTATTCCATTCATCCATAGCTTTTAAAATCTCATTATTTTGATGAATGGCAAGTGCTGGACCTTCTGCCAAAATATTAAGGTCTTTATCCGTAACAATCGTGGCAATTTCAATAATGGTGTCTTTTTCTGGCAATAAGCCTGTCATTTCTAAATCAATCCAGATTAAGTTGCTATCTTTATTCATAAATAAGTCCTTTAATTAACAGCCCGTGCTTTCTTTAACAAAGTCGTCTAATTTTTGGTGGGCTGAGCCATCGTTTAAAATTTTTATTGCTTTGTCGATACCTGCTTGTAGTGAATCAGCTACACCTGATACATAAATTGCAGCGCCAGCATTGAGTGCAACGATATTTTTCGCTGCACCCTCTTCACCATCTAGTGCTTTTTGAATGAGTGCCAATGAGCTATTAGCATCTTGTGCTTTGATGTCGTCTAAATTACCTAATGGCAAGCCAAATTCTGTTGGGTTGATGGTATAAGTGGTTACTTTGTTATTTTTGAGTTCAGCAACATAAGTATCATCGGCAATTGAGATTTCATCCAATCCATCTTTAGAATGTACCACCATCACATGCTTAGAGCCTAGGCTTTTGAGCACATTGGCAATCGGTTCAACCAAAGCCTTGTCATAAACACCCATCACTTGATGAGGTGCTTTTGCTGGATTGCTTAGCGGACCTAGGACATTAAAAATAGTGCGCACCGCCAACTCTTTACGAGTATTGACAACATGTTTTATTGCCGAATGGTGTGTGGGTGCAAACATAAAACCAACGCCGATTTTTTCCACGCTTTTACTAATGGCCTCTGGCGTCATATGAAGATTAACGCCCGCTGCTTCCAGCACATCGGCACTACCTGATTTGGAAGAAACACTACGATTACCGTGTTTGGCGACTTGTGCGCCTGCCACTGCAGCTACAAAGGCACAAGCAGTGGAGATATTAAACAACCCCAGGCCATCGCCACCTGTGCCACAGGTATCAACTAAATGCTTGGCATTATTAACCGTTACCGTAGATGCCAGCGAATGCATTACCTTTGCAGCTGCGGTGATTTCATCGGTTGTTTCACCTTTTATCGCCAAGCCCACTAAAAATCCACCATTTTGAGCGCTTGTAGTTTTGCCGGTCATAATATCGCGCATCACCGTGCTCATTTCGTCTTCGCTTAAATCTTGTTTTGCAATGACTGCTTTTATTGCTTCTTGTATATTCATTTCATTAAGTTCTCTATGTCGTTAATTTCTTTTACCAGTGCCTTGGTTAAAACGCTATTACCATTATCCGTAACCAGAACATCATCTTCAATACGAATACCAATATCCCAGTAAATAGAGTTAATTTTATCACTCTTACGAATATAAATACCAGGTTCAACAGTCGTTACCATGCCTATCTCATATTGACGATGTTGTTTGCCTTGCCGATAACTACCCACATCATGCACATCTAACCCTAGCCAATGCCCTGTGCCATGCATATAAAACTGTGACAAGTCTCCATCTGTTTGTAAAATTCCCAAATCAATTAAACCTTGTTGAATGATTTGCGAGGCAACTTGATGCGCTTTAGTAACTATTTCACCTGGTTTAATACATGCAATAGCAGCAAGTTGTGCATCTAGTACAATCTGATAAATTTGTCGTTGTGCTTTGCTAAATTTGCCATTCACTGGAAAAGTGCGCGTAATATCTGAGGCATAGCCCCCAACTTCACAACCTGCATCAATCAATAACAAATCACCATTATTTAGCACTTGATCGTTTTTAATATAATGCAAGATACACCCGTTCCCCCCACCCGCTACAATCGGTGTGTAAGCGTGTTCGGTGTTATTTTTTCTAAATTCTGCATCAAAAATACTGGCAATCTCGTATTCAAACAAATCTGCTTTGACTTGTTGCATCGCTAACTGATGGGCGTGCACGGAAATATCAGCAGCCTTTTGCATTAATGCAATCTCACTATCATCTTTAATCAGGCGCATTTCGTGCAGGTGTTCACCGAGCGATTGAGTTTTTACACCATCCAAGCATTGAATAATTTCATCGTCTAACGCACATGGTTTGAAATCATAATACAGCGTTGTTGCCTCTTTTATCAGTTGTGGTAATTGTACTTTTAGTTGGTTGGTAGGATAGGCCTGGTTTGCATTTAAAGTTTGCGCTACTTTAGCAACACCTAGGCGCTCGCCATCCCAAATTTCTCGTTCTAGATTTTTTTCTTGTAAGAAAATCGTATAGTAATCTTTTGAAAAAACAGCAACTGCCTCAGGTTCTTTAAAGCCTGTTAAATACCAAAAATCGCTATGTGGGCGAAAAGGAAAATGCACATCGCCATTGCGATATTGCTCTGGATTGGTGCTAATAATCACCAAAGCACCCTTATCAAACTGGCTTAGTAATTTTTCTTGTCTGTTTTTTGGTATCATTTTAAGGATTATAAAGTGAGACCTTTGCTTAAATTATGAAAAATGTGCGTTTATATCACAATGCCCCTTTATCTGTTGGCGAGGAATTAACGCTAGATGCGTTCAGTGCACATCATTTAACCAAAGTAGTGCGTTTTCCAATAGGGCAAAACATCATCTTGTTTAATGGCGATGGGTTAAATTATAACGCTGAAGTATTGCAAACGAAAGAAAACTGCACTGTCCAAATTTTAGAAAAAACGCAAAACCCTTCTGAATCAAAACTCCATCTCACCTTGGCACAAGGCATTGCTAAAGGTGAAAAGATGGATTTTTTAATACAAAAAGCCGTGGAATTAGGTGTCAATAAAATCATCCCCATTTTGACTGAACACTGCGTGGTTAAACTCAAAGGCGAAAAATTAACCAAACGCCAATCTCATTGGCAAAAAATTGTGATTAGCGCCTGTGAACAATCAGGTCGATCCGTTGTGCCAGGGGTCTTCACGCCTATTAATTTAACAGACTTTTTACAACAACCCACTGTGAACGGCTTTGTCTTACATCACCGCTCCAAACAAACTTTATTAAAAACGGATACAGTCAATCAGGCGACTATTTTAATCGGTCCCGAAGGCGGACTGAGCAAGGCAGAAATCAGCCAAGCCACTCAGGCAGGCTATCAGTCGTTATTATTAGGTACTCGCATACTTAGAACCGAAACCGCCTCACTTGTAGCAATAGCTAATATGCAATTATTATGGGGTAATTAGCACTTTCAAGATAAAAGAATGGTTATAATAACTTGCTTTAAGTTGAGATTTTTCACATGAAAAAAATACTAAGTTTCATTATAGCGTTGTTGATTGTCTGGGTTGGCAGTTTGTTGTATGCTGGATATCAAACTGAAAAATTGATTAGCCAATATGTCAATCAAATAAACCAAGTTTATCAACAATCTTACCCGGGCGTTGAGTTGGAGTTGAAAAAATTTGATTCTAATTTCTTTGATGCAAAAGCACAATATGCTATTAAGATTAACATTCGTAAATTAGTAGATGAATTAAACTTAGGGTTGGACAAGAATGATGATTTTGTTGGATTTCTTGAGGATGCTTTTAAGACGCCTATTGTCATTGATCAAGATATACAATATGGACCTGTATTTTTTGATGAGGGTTTAGAGTTTGCCATGGCAAAAATTAGCTTTCAAAGTACTTTGAGTAATTTTGTTAAGACGATGGCAAAAGAATTTTTGCCACGCTTTGAGGACAATCAACAAAAAAATAAAGAACAATTAGATGTATTTATTTCAGAGTTAAATCAAGTTTTAGAAAAAGAAGTCGTCATAAATTTTGAGTCTGTTTTACCTTTTTTCTCTAATAAAGTGCACACAAGTGGTGCTATTAGTGAGATTAGCGTTAATGAAGCAGATACAGTATATACGATTGGTCGAATGACATTTGATGATGTAACTAACATACAAGACCTCACTGGACATGGCAACTTTAATATACCAAATATCATATCTAAATATAAAAATGTGCAGATTTTTAAGATACAAGAATTATCAATTTCTTATAATATCAATGAGTTTATTGATGCATTTAATTATTTTGGCGATGTTAAATTTGATATTCAAAAATTGAATTTTAACTCGTCAACAGATGAGGGCGTTAGTTTTGCAGTTGCTTTTAATTTTAAGTCAAGCAGAAACAATAAAATGTCTGATTTGTCTGATGGAGAAATCAATACAACAGTTAAAATATTAAAGTATCCAAAACAGCTTGAGGTCATGCCATTTGATTTACCAAAAACAGTGTTCGCATCTTGGTCATTAAAGGGTGTTGATAATACAAATTTTGCAAATACCACGCAAAAATTTAAACATTATCTTTCTACAATAGATACAGACAATATCAAATTCACAAAAATCCCAGATCACCTTATTAATGATATTGCTAATGGTCTTGACAAGTCTTTTGTAAAACAAGTGACTAGTCTTAATATTGATTTGGACATTACAACAGTTAAGCAACCAAAAATTAACAACACATTAAATCTTCAACTTATTTATGATTTTGACAAAGGTGATATGATGCAGTTTTTGGCAATGATAAGTAATGACAATTTAAAGAAAGCTGGTGAGTTTGTAAAAGATAAAGTTATTGTTAATTTGAAAGCCAAGGTGAGCGCTAAAATTTTGGAAAAATTTAAACCAATGTTGCAGACGCAAATACAGCAAGGGATGGTGATAGAAAAAAATGGGTTTTATCAAACCAGTGCCAACTATCAAAATAAAAAATTAATGGTGAATGGTAAAGACATGATCGCTATTTTGCAACAATTGATTCTTCCGTTACCACCAGTGCCACCAGTGCCAACAATAAAAGCAAGATAATTTATATTGGGGTAGTTAAAAGCTTTAAGGCAGCTTGAATGGATTCAAGCACATTAGAGAGTTTTTTACGAATGGCAGAGCCAGCCAAACTATGGGCAGAAATTGTGCCCACGACTAATTGTTCGCTAACACCGGCCAACAATAATCTAGCTTTGATTTTTTCATTATCCAAGCCCAACTGCGCTAAGACATTTTCTGCTTGAGTTTGACACTGCTCAATATCTGCGAGTCTTTGAACCATTGGATGTGATAGGTAAGCGCCTAATACTTCTAAGGTGCGATACAAAACATGCTCTTGATTAATCTTTTTTAGAATGTGATTGATGGTTTGCAACATGATTTGACCTTGTTCGCTATTGACACATTCTAATTCTTTAATATTGTTATCTAATGCGATTGTATTGTTATTGTTGGGTAAATTGCCTTCCATTCTCTCAATAAAACCCACTAAAAAAGCGGGCTTTCTTTGCCCTTGTTTCCATAATCTATCCTTTGCTTGTGGTGAGATTAAATCCTCTTGTAGTAGTAAGTTAGTGGTGTCGATGAGTTGCGTGGTGTCATCGGTAAAGGGTAGAAATTCTAGTAAATAATCGGCAATTTGTTTGCCAATGGGGCGTTTGATGACAAAATTTCGAGTGAGAAGAAAGCGCCCAATTTCTGCTTGTTGGTCGGTATTGGTTGCGCACCACCAAACTAAATCTAATACTTCATTGTTTAAGTTTTGCGAATTTGCCACTGCGACCACGGCTTCAATATTGCCAATTTTTAATAGTGATTTTAAGTTACTCGATCCCACTTGACCCATTCTTGACCAACGCTTTAAATATGAGGGGTAGCCACCCATAGAGCCTAGTATTTGAGAGGCTAAAAGTTTTTGCACCGCTTTAATATATTTAGTGCTATCACCAGATGGATTGAGTGTGATGGTTTGTTCTTTTTTGTTTTCAGTTAAGCCCACGACCGCCAACTTATAAATATCAACACGAATTGCGACACAAGTGGCAATGAGTACATTAAGTCGTAGAGTGTCTTCGGGTGTCAACATCGGTTTTAAGTCTTAGTTTTGGTATTGAAATATCGGTTAAGTTGTGAGAGTGATTGTGATGCCAATGCATCTTTAAAAATCACTACGGATTCTTTGCCAACATTGATAATAATCAAAAAACGAGATTGGTACGAGGGGTAAAACACCGAGAATTGCTGGGTAGAATGGTCATTTTTTTCAACCGTTAATTTGTCTTCGTCTAAAACCATTTTAACAATGGAATTTGGGTGCGTAAGATGTAGCGATTTTGGCAAAAAATAGAACAACCATATGGATAACAAGCTACTTAAAATAACGCTTAACCATAGCGTGTAAAAATAATACCAAATCGCAAATAAACCCAAGCAATAAACGAAAATACTAAGGGTTAAATAAATTTTTGATGCTTGAATTTTGATGTCAGGTTTGTTATGCATTGTCACTCAATTCAAAACCTATTTCTCTAGCACGCTCAAAGGCAGCACGCATGGCGTGAGAGATTATTATTTCAAAATTCTGCTCTTGAAAACTCTCAATTGCTGCTTGTGTGGTGCCATTTTTCGAGGTAACTTTGGCGCGTAGTTCGCGTGCAGAATCAGCACTTTGCTTTGACATTGTGCTAGCACCGAGTGCAGTTTGAATACTGAGTTTTTCAGCGATTTGCTTGTCTAGTCCGAGTGCAACACCAGCATTGGTCATTGATTCAATCATTAAAAAGAAATAAGCAGGACCACTACCTGATAGTGCTGTTACCGCATCAAGCATTGTTTCTTCTTTCACCCAAAAGTATTCACCAACTGAGCCAAGAATTTGTTCAGCCAATTCTTTTTGTTTATCGCTCACAGCATCATTAGCCACCATTCCAGTTGCACCTTTGCCCACTAGTGCGGGTGTATTTGGCATTGTGCGTACAATAGATGCGCCTCCTCCTAGCCAAGCGTTAATATCACGACTTTTTACGCCAGCAGCGATAGAAATCATCAAAGGTCTGTGGCGAGTGTGTATTTTTATTTCCTTGCAAACACTTGACAATATTTGTGGTTTTATTGCCAGTACAACCACATCGCATCCTGTAGCCACTTGTGAGTTATCGGTAAAAACTTCAACACCAAATTCCAACTTTCGTTGTGATAATAGTGTTGTATCAGTGTCGCTGAGTTTGATATTTGACGCCTCAAATCCATTGTTAATCAAGCCAGAAATCAGCGCATGTGCCATATTACCCGCACCAATAAAACCAATTGTTGTTGTCTTTTGCATTAAAATACCTTAAAACTTATTTAGTTGACTATTCTACTTAACAATACAAAAGGAAACATGAAAAAATTTAACCCAAAACTAATTATGATCGATGTTGATGGTACTTTAGTTGATAGTGTGCCAGATTTGGCTTATTGTGTTGATGAATTAATGATAGCAATGGGTAGAGAAAAATGGGGCGAGGCAAAAGTACGCCACTGGGTCGGTAATGGTGTGCCAAAATTGGTAGAGCGTGCTCTTACAGGAGAGTTAGAGGGTGCGGTTAATCAAGATGATTACGACAAAGCCTACCCGATTTTTTTGGATTTATACGCCAAAAATACCTCAGGTCGTTCATCGCTATATCCGGGTGTGAGAGAAGGATTAGATTATATGAAAGCACAAGGTTACACCTTAGGTTGTGTGACTAACAAGGCTGAACAATTTACCCTGCCAATTTTAAAAGACTTAGGTATTTTTGATGAGTTTGGCATTGTTATTTCTGGCGACACTTTAGCCAAGAAAAAACCAGACCCATTGCCATTGCTTCATGCTGCAAAATTCTTTGGCGTTAACCCAACAGATGCAATGATGTTGGGCGATTCAATCAGTGATGTTAAGGCATCACGCGCGGCGGGTTTTAAGGTTATTTGTATGTCTTATGGTTACAATCATGGTGATGATATTCGTGATGCCAATCCTGATTTAGTGATTGATTCAATGGCTGAGCTTAAAAATTATTTATGAGGAAGGCAAGGCTTTCACCACTTTTCTTAATGTAGTTATATGGATACATTTGACCAACAACATATTTGGCATCCTTATACCAGAGCTCCTAATCCAATAAAATCGCATAAAGTGCTATCAGCTGAGGGTGTTTATCTGAATCTGGATAATGGCAAGCGTGTGATTGATGGTATGAGTTCGTGGTGGTCGGCGATTCATGGTTACAATCACCCTGTGTTGAATGCAGCTATCACTCAGCAATTGGCAAAAATGTCGCATGTGATGTTTGGCGGTTTAACGCATCAAAGTGCCATTGATTTGGCAAAAATCTTAGTAGAAGTCACGCCTGATAATTTAACCAAAGTTTTTTTTACTGATTCAGGCTCAGTGGCTGTAGAATCCGCACTAAAAATGGCGTTGCAATATTGGCATAATAAGGGTGAGAAAAACAAACAAAAATTTATTACCATACGCGCGGGTTACCATGGCGATACATTCGGGGCAATGAGTGTGTGCGACCCTGAAAATGGCATGCATCATTTGTTCTCAGGTGTATTGCCAAAGCATTATTTTGTTAAAAGCCCATCTATCGTGTCAATGGAGGAGGCATTAGTCGATTTGGAAGTAGCATTAAAGCAAAATTCTGATTCCATTGCAGCTATGATTTTAGAGCCTGTGGTGCAGAGTGCAGGCGGAATGCGGATTTATAATCCACAATACTTAACTAAGGCAAAGGTGCTCTGTGAGCAGTATAAAGTATTATTTATTTTGGATGAAATTGCCACAGGCTTTGGTAGAACAGGCGAATTATTTGCTATGGATTATGTAGATTGTGAGCCTGATATTTTGTGCTTAGGCAAGGCGCTCACAGGCGGCTATATGACACTTGCTGCCACACTCACTAGTGATAAAATTTCAAGTGCAGTTGGTACACTCATGCACGGACCCACCTTTATGGCAAACCCACTCGCCTGCGCTGTAGCAAATGCCAGTATTAATTTATTGCTTAATTCACCATGGCAGGATAATATCGCCCGCATAGAAAAACATTTTTATAGCGAATTATTACCACTCAAAAACAACAACAAAGTGGCTGATGTGCGAATTCTAGGCGCTATCGGTGTGGTAGAAATGGTGGATGACATTGATGTGGAAAAAACCCAAAACCAACTGATTGAAAACGGCGTTTGGCTTAGGCCATATGGAAAGCTACTTTACACCATGCCACCATTTAATATGACGGATGATGAATTATTGACAATCACTAATGCTATTAAAGTTGTCATTTAACAAGCAGTTTATTCCATAGGGTCTACATCTAAATACCAGCGCACTTTGTTTTTAAGGGTGAGTGTGCTGGTGTGTTGGTTAAGCGTGGCGAGCATTTGGTGTAGGGATTTTCTATCAACGGATTGCAAATAAAGGTTGGAGTAGTAGTAGTCGGCTTTTTTCTCCATTACAGGTGTCACTGGACCCCAAATTTCTACTGAGTTCATTTTGATGCTTTTCAGTAGGTTGGTCATTTCTTGTAAAAAATCTTGTGCATTTTGTTTGACTTTAGCATTTGCACAAATTAATGCTTGATGAGAAAATGGTGGCATTTTTGCTTGCGCGCGTTGTTTGAGTAGAGTACTGGCAAATTGGGTGTAACGATTAGACAGCACATAATTAAAAATAGGATGCTCTGGATAGCGTGTTTGGATAGCCACTTCCCCTTGTTGCCCGCTTCTTCCTGCGCGACCTGATACCTGAATTAGCAACTGTGCTAAGTGCTCTGTTCCGCGGAAATTACTTGACAATAAACCACCATCAATGTCTAAGATCCCCACCATTGCCAAATTAGAAAAATCATGCCCCTTTGCCAACATTTGCGTGCCAACGATAATACATGGCTCGCCAGAATTGATTTTTTCTAAGTGTTGTTCAAAGGCTTTTTTGCGCCTAGTGGTATCACGGTCAATGCGAATAATAGGCGTATCAGCAAAATGCGAACCTAGTGTTTCTTCTAATCTTTGTGTACCATAGCCTAATACTTCTAATGATTGTTCGCCACAATCAGGGCAAGTCTGTTCAGGTATTTTTTCATCATTACAATGATGGCATTTGAGACGATTAATATGACGGTGATAAATCATTGATGAATCGCAATGGTCACACTCTGATTTCCAGCCACACTGTGTACAAAAGTAAACAGGCGCATAGCCACGACGGTTAATAAACAGCATAACTTGTTTACCACTTGATAGATGTTGTTTCATCTTGGCAATCAGCATTGCTGAGAGTGCATTGCCTGCTTCAGTGCGCATATCAATCAAATTCACTTTTGGTAAAATTGCACCACCTGCACGCTTCATGAGCGTTAAGCGGGATATTTTTTTGTCCATCACTTGTTTCAAAACTTCCAATGATGGCGTTGCCGTGCCTAGGATGACAGGGATATTGGCCTGCTTAGCACGCACAAAGCACAAATCTCTAGCACAGTATCGGAAGCCAGATTGTTGCTTGAAAGAGCTGTCGTGCTCTTCATCAATAATAATCAAACCTAAATTTGGCATCGGTGTGAAAATCGCACTGCGTGTACCGAGTATCACACCTGCTGTGCCATCTTTTGCCATTAAATAGGCATCGAGTTTTTGCGTTTCATTGCGTTGCGAGTGGATAGAAACGATGCATGTATTTAGTCGTGATGCAAAGCGTGTAATCATTTGTGGTGTGAGTCCGATTTCAGGCACTAAGACTAAGACTTGTTTGCCTTGTTTGAGTACAGTTTGTGTAAGTCGTAGATAGACTTCAGTTTTACCGCTACCTGTCACGCCATGTAATAAAAACCCATGATAACCATCTAAAGAAGCCGAGATTTCATCAATGGCCAGTTGTTGTTCATTGGTGGTTTCAAAATTGAGTTCGCTAGTTTTAATCGGCAGTCCAACCACTTTTTTAATAATGGCTTCTTTGCCGATACGAAGATTTTTTGGTAATGCGGTGGAAATCACCTCACCGATTGGGTGGTGGTAATAGTTCGCCGACCAAGATAAAAAGTCCAAAATTGGTGCGTCCAAAATTGCCACATCGTCTAATACCTCTTCGATGGTTTTAAGTTTATCAAAATCGCTTTTGTCTTTGTGTGCAAGCACAATGCCAATAACTTTTTTGCGTCCAAATGATACCCTTACGCGCGCGCCAACTGCCACTTCTTGATTGGATAAATAATCAAAAGTTTTGTTTAACGGTACCGGAATAGCAACTTCAAGGATTGATGACAAAGTTAAATATTTTAAGACTAAAATAAATGATTTTATACAATAAACAAAGGCATGGTTGTCATTCAAAACACGCTCAATGATTCATCTCTCAATGAGAGAAATCTCACTGATACTTTGCAGCAAGTGATTGCTGAGCTAGGTTATGGCGGGAGTGAGTTATTGATTCGATTGGTTGATACAGCTGAGATTCAACTGTTGAACGGAACCTACCGTGAAAAAGACAAACCCACCAATGTTTTGTCGTTTCCAAGTGAGTTACCTAAAGAAATTGAGGTGGCTATTTTAGGTGATGTGGTGATTTGTATTGCAGTGGTGCAAATTGAGGCTAAGGCGCAAAGCAAAACATTTGAAAATCACCTGATGCATATGGCTGTTCATGGGGTTTTGCACCTGTTAGGCTATGACCATATTAAAGACAATGAAGCTGATGAGATGGAGGGTTTGGAAATTAAAATCTTAGCGGGGTTGGGAATAGAAAACCCTTATTGTTAACTCTCAGGTTAACGGCTAAGTTAACGCTAATCGTCTTGCATATAGCCGATGCGCTCCATTGCGCGTAGTTCGTTCTCAATATAATACATTTTTAATGTATTTCTTTCCCAAGGTGGAATACCTGCTTCTTGCAAGACTTTCTTGAGTGATTGCGAATGTGTTTTGCCAGGTAATTTAATACGCTGAGCTTCATTTCGATAGCGAATAGAAAAATGAGCAGTATTTTTAAATTCATCATGATATGGGCAATTCTCTTTATTTTTTGTCATTTGAGTGTCAATAAAGTAGAGTTTATTCTTATAACGACGCATCTCGAAATTACCCCAGTTCACCAAAGGATTAGCGTCTTCTTTGGCAGATAATAAGCCTAACATTTGTTGCATTATTTTATCGGATGGTGCAAGGAAGTTCAACACACTCAAATGATAACGCATGATGTTTTTAATGCGATAGGGTTCAAGTTGCATAAGGCATTTAACATCTAGTTGGTTGCCATTTATAATTTGATTTTTTTTAATATCAATCTTTGCCAAATCTTGTATTAGGTGCAGGGCTTCAGATTGATGCTTTGCGCTACGCAATAAAGTGAGTGTTAGATTTTTATAAACTGTTTCCAGTTTGGGAATAATATCCAGTCTTAGAAAATTGCGACGGAAGTTTTTGTCCATATTGCTGTCATCTTCAACCCAAGATAGATGATTATTTTTGGCATATTTAAGAATGGCAGATTTTCCAATATTGAGCATTGGGCGATAATGTGTGCCTTTGCCAAAAGGTTTTGATTTCGGCATAGCAGCAAGTCCAGCTACGCCACAGCCACGAAATAGCTGTAATAGCAAGGTTTCTGCTTGATCGTTTTGATGGTGGGCGGTACACAATATCTCGTCTTTTTCTAAATTAGAAGATAGTGAATGATAACGACTTTTACGTGAATTTTCCTCTATATTTGACATTTTTAACAACTGAATATCAATATTAGTATAAGGAATGTTTAGCGCAGTGCATAAATCCTTGCAAAATATCTCCCACTCATTGCAATGTTTAGACAAGTGGTGATTGCAATGCACAGCACGCAGATTATTCGGATAGTGTGTGTGTAGATAATGTAGCAGAACAACCGAATCAATACCGCCACTTAATCCAAGGACAATTTTCTTATCCTTTAGAGCGTTATCCTTGTTCTTGAAATCTTCCAAAACTTAGGAGTTTTTCCGCGCGTTGTTGAACCAGTTGTTCAATATCTATATTGCTGATTTCTTTGAGTTGCTGTTTTAATGCTTCTCTTAATAAGATTTTTGCTTGTTGGGGGTCACGATGAATACCGCCAAGTGGTTCAGAGATAATACTGTCAATCAAGCCTTCATTTTTAAGGCGCGAACTAGTGAGTTTAAGCGATTCTGCTGCTATACTCGCCTTGCTGGCGTCTTTGTAAAGAATAGAGGCGCAACCCTCAGGTGAAATCACTGAATAGATGCTATATTCAAACATCATCATTCTATCAGCCACACCAATTGCAAGCGCACCACCTGAACCACCCTCACCAATCACTACAGAGATAATAGGGGTTGCTAAGGTTGACATCTCGAATAAGTTTCTGGCAATCGCCTCAGACTGCCCACGCTCTTCTGCGCCAATACCGGGATAAGCCCCTGGAGTGTCAATAAAGGTAACAATTGGCATTGAGAATTTTTCTGCCATTTTCATTAAGCGTAAGGCTTTACGGTAGCCTTCTGGTTTCGGCATGCCAAAGTTGTGTTTAATTTTTTCTTGTGTTGTGCGACCTTTTTGCTGACCAATAAACATGACTGATGCGCCATCTAGTTTAGCAATACCGCCAACAATTGCGCTGTCATCTGCATAAGCTCGGTCACCATGAAGTTCGCTGAATTCATCAAAGACCGAATCAACATAATCTAATGTATAAAGTCGACTAGGGTGGCGCGCTAATTGTGCGATTTGCCAATCTGAAAGCGAGGCAAAAATCTTTTTTGTTAGTGAGATGCTTTTGTCTTCTAAGGCTTTTATTTCTTGAGAAATATCAGCCTTGTCCTTGATATTTTTAAGCGCTTCAATTTTGCCTTCTAATTCAGCAATTGGTTGTTCAAAGTCAAGATAATTTAAATTCATATTAAGTTAAAATTAGCAAATTGTTAAGTGGTAAATTATAACATTGTGTAGGCAGTTAAAAAAATCAAAAAATAAAACTTGACATATAGGGTTATTTGTTGAAAATGCATACTATTGATAGCACAGACTGTAATCATAAATTTAAAGAGGGATAAACCATGCCAAAAAGTATCATTGACGGACTGTTCGGAAAATCACCGATTAGCCCATTACAACAGCATATGACCAGCGTGCATTCATGTATTTCTGAGCTTAAAGGTTTTATGGTTGCTATTCACGAAAAAAACTGGACGGAAGCGGAAGCAATTAGAAGCACTATTGGGCACAAGGAAGGCGAAGCCGATATACTAAAAAAGAAATTGCGTTTAAGTCTGCCTTCAACTTTTATGATGCCGTTTTCTCGTCGTGACTTATTAGATTTGTTGTTAATTCAAGATTCTATTGCCAACCTTACCAAGGATGTTTCAGGCCTGATGATTAATCGCAAGATGACTTTGCCAAATGAGATTTTTGATGATGTGATTGAACTTACTGATGTTTGTATTAAAACTTCAGCAGCAGCACTTAAAGCCGTTAATGAGCTAGACGAATTATTAGAAACCGCATTTGGTAACCGTGAGCGCAAGGTGGTTAGCTCCATTATTGAAGATGTCAATGAACTTGAAAGTGAGTCAGATAAAATTCAACATGTAATCCGCGCTAAATTATTTCCTTTAGAACAAGGTTTGCCACCAGTAGATGTCATGTTTTACTATTGCGCTGTTGAATGGTTAGGCGAGTTAGCTGATGCTGCTCAAAAGGTCGGTTCTCGCCTAGAAGTATTGCTCGCTAAATAAGGTTTAATTATGGAAATCATTGCAAATTATGGCGATATCTTATTAGTTCTAGCGATTGTTTTTGGCTTATTTATGGCGTGGGGTGTGGGTGCAAATGATGTTGCAAATGCAATGGGAACCTCAGTGGGATCAGGTGCAATCACCATTAAACAAGCAATTATCATTGCTGTTATTTTTGAGTTCGCAGGTGCGGTATTGGCAGGTGGCGAAGTCACAGCGACCATTCGTAAAGGTATTTTAGACGCCAGTATTTTTACCAATGACCCGCATTTATTGGTTTATGGTATGTTGGCATCATTGTTGGCAGCAGGATTTTGGCTAATGATTGCCTCTTCTCTAGGTTGGCCGGTATCAACAACACACTCAATCGTGGGTGCTATCGTTGGTTTTGGCGCAGTTGGCGTGGGTGTTGATGCCGTTGCATGGGGTAAAGTTGGCACAATTGCAATGAGTTGGATTGTCTCGCCAATCTTGGCAGGTAGCATTGCTTTTGTTTTATTTAAGAACTTGCAAAAACTCATTATTGATACTGAAAATCCATTTGATAACGCCAAAAGGTATGTGCCGTTTTATATGTTTTTAGTGGGTTTTGTGATTTCTTTAGTGACAATTTTCAAGGGATTGAAACATGTGGGTTTACATTTTGAGATAGGTGTAAGTTATATGTTGGCAACTGGATTTGGCGTGTTGGTTGCTATTATTGGTACATTCTTTGTCCGTCGCATTCATCTTGATGTTGATGAAAATATTGATTTTCACTTTACCTCTATGGAAAGAGTCTTCGGTATATTGATGCTGATTACGGCAGCGGCAATGGCATTCGCACACGGCTCTAACGATGTGGCAAATGCGATTGGTCCACTGGCTGCTATTTATGGTGTGATTGATAGCGGTGGTTTGATTGGTTCCAAAAGTGCGTTGCCTGTTGGCATCTTATTAGTGGGTGGCGCTGGTATCGTATTTGGTTTGGTGACTTATGGACATAAGGTAATTGCAACAATTGGTACTGGTATTACTCAATTAACACCTTCGCGTGGTTTTGCTGCAACCCTAGCAGCAGCTGCAACAGTGGTGATTGCATCAGGTACAGGCTTACCAGTGTCCACTACGCAAGTATTAGTGGGTGCAGTCTTAGGTGTTGGTTTGGCAAGAGGCATGGCAGCACTTAATACCCGCGTGATTAATAAAATATTTTTATCGTGGTTGATTACATTGCCAGCAGGTGCATTGATGTCAATCCTATTTTTCTTTACACTTAAGGAGATATTTGGCGCATGACATTAGAAGAAATCCAAGCAAAACTTGAAGCAGGCATTGAGAATTCAACCGTCACTATGGAAGGTGATGGTTGTAATTGTTCAACCTTGGTGGTTTCACCAATCTTTGAGGGGCTATCATTATTAGCCAGACAAAAAATGGTATTGGCGACTGTTCGCGCAAATATTGACAGTGGCGAGTTGCACGCGTTAAGCATTAAGGCACGCACACCCTCAGAAGTCTAACTTTCTAAATTTTCGATTTCTCGATTGTCTAAATCTTTTATAATCGCCTCACGCATTGCGCCTGAATAACTCATCCAGTTTGTGATTTCATCGCTGTTGCGTTTGCAACCTACGCAGAAGTTTTGCTTGTTGTATTTACAAATGTTCAAGCAGGGTGTTTTGATAACTTTATTATTCATGTGATTATTATAGTTTGCGATAGCAGGCTACCGTAAAATACTCGCCTTTATCTTAATCGCATAATCCCATGGGTTTTTCCAAATTAGGTCTATCAGACTCTATCCTAGAAGCAGTTACCAAAAAAGGCTATGACAAGCCCTCACCAATTCAAGAGCAGGCTATTCCTGTAGTATTAGATGGCAAAGACATTATGGCCGCTGCACAAACAGGCACAGGAAAAACTGCGGGTTTTACCTTGCCAATTTTGCAAATTTTATCAAAAGGCACACCCGCAAAATCTAACCAAGTCCGCACACTTATTTTAACCCCAACACGCGAACTCGCTGCACAAGTGAACGCCAGCGTTGTTGATTATGGTAAGCAACTAGCCCTCAAGTCAACAGTTGTATTTGGTGGTGTGAAAATTAACCCACAAATGCAAAAACTCAGAGGTGGTGTGGATATTTTGGTGGCAACACCGGGTAGATTATTAGATTTGTATTCACAAAATGCCGTGAAGTTTGACCAGCTAGAAATCTTAGTTTTTGATGAAGCCGATAGAATGTTAGACATGGGATTTATTCACGACATTAAACGCATTTTAAAAATTCTACCTAAAAATAGACAAACCCTAATGTTCTCCGCCACTTTTTCTGATGAAATCAGAAAATTAGCAAAAACTTTAGTTAACGATCCTATAGAAATCTCAGTAACACCAAGAAACACCACCGTAAAATCTGTCAAACAGTGGATTCACCCTGTTGACAAATCCAAAAAACAAGCCTTACTAACGCATCTTATTCAAGAACATAGCTGGTATCAAGTCTTAGTATTTAGTCGTACCAAGCACGGTGCTAATCGTATTGCTACCCAACTCGGCAAAAAAGGCATCACTGCAGCTGCCATCCACGGCAATAAATCCCAAGGTGCTCGTACGCGTGCCTTGGCAGATTTCAAAGCAGGCAAAGTAAATGTTTTAGTCGCCACTGATATCGCTGCTCGTGGTATTGATATTGTTGAGCTGCCACATGTGGTAAATTTCGATTTACCTAATGTCCCTGAAGATTATGTGCATCGTATCGGTAGAACAGGTCGTGCAGGTTCCAAAGGTGAGGCTATATCATTGGTAAGCGCTGATGAAGCCAAACAACTTTTCGACATTGAGCGCCTAACTCAGAAAAAACTTGATCGTATTATGGTAGATGATTTTATTCCTAGTCATGATGTGCCTGAAACTGGTAAAAAACTCCTTCCACCTAAAAACAAAAAGCCAAAAAAGAACAAGAGTCGCAACAAGCCAAGATACGGAAAAAACAGTAATTCCGCTGAAAATAAAGCCAAAAATAAGAAAGGATTCTGGGGTGATAAATCCAACAAAAAACCTAAGAAAAATGGCTCTTGTTAAAAACAAGTGGGTAAAAACCCATTAACCCGATTTAAATCCAACTTTCCACTAAGCAAATAAGCCATGGTTTTAAAATGCTTTTTACCATAGCCCCTTGCCTTTCTCTTTG
>CAJHVP010000155.1_pt1 | contig 19905 bp, 18 predicted proteins | sample 9196921 | NCBI WGS metagenome assembly CAJHVP01 (sample SAMEA7706184, study PRJEB36976) | symbiont metagenome | biome: Marine hydrothermal vent biome [ENVO:01000030]; feature: Bathymodiolus gill tissue material [ENVO:01001393]; material: Bathymodiolus-dominated oceanic mussel reef...
GTAAGGACGCCTTATGAGGCTTTAGAGTATTGGTATAATTTGAAGCCTGATTTGTTTATCAGAAAGCCTGATATGTTTCGGAGTGTGGTTTTTGAAAGTAGGGAATAACGTGGTGAAACCTGACAGTTATATAACATGATATTACCAAAATTCACAGCTTTTACTTTCATTAATCTAGTAAAATTTGTTTTTGCTTTTGTATTTAAATACAAAAGTATTATGGATGTATTTTGTAAGTATTTATAATTATTTTCCTCTTCAACGCTATAAATTAAAGTCCCTCTATCTGTTAATTTTGATACGATATTTTCTTTTGTTATTGTGATTTCTAATTTAGTGGTTTTTAAGGTTAAAACACTTACTAAATCGTTGTTAATTGGTTCGCCAGAACTGCTATTTTGCTTTGTTATATAAATTTGAAAATTATTAGATTGCGTATTAACCTCAAAAGGGTTTATTAATTTACTTAAAGAGTTTTTTAAAATTTCTATCTTATCGTCATCCCATTTAGATTTAAGATTAGAAATTTCAAGAATCACACCATTGGTAAAGTCTTTATGTTTATCAGATGATAACTTTGTATGTTTTACACCAATATCAATAAATTCATCTTGAGAATTTTTTTCAAAATCTTGCCAATTTACATCTAACTGATGTGCATTATTTGCATTAACATTTTTAGCAATTAATTTTAAATTAGCGCCAATCTTATCCGCTGAAAATCTGCCAATTCCTTTTGCACCAGCAAAACCTCTTTTTAAATTAATTTTATTACGATAATTCTTATATCTATCATTAGACTTGAGATCTTCGTCTTCTTTATTGTCTTTTTTTGCAGAATAAGCAACAAATAGCCACTTATTTTTTAAGTCGCTCAGACTCATGCCTTTACCGTTATCCTTAATAGTAATTTTATTTTCTTCAAAAATTATATCTACTCTGGTTGCATGAGCATCGTAAGAATTTTTAACTAATTCAAATATTGCAACTTGATCATTAACAATCAAATCTTGCCCAATAATATTTTTTAATTCGGAACTAATTCTAAATTCCATTACAGCATTTCCTTTAAGGCAAGCCCTGCTTGTTCGCTAAACAATGGTGGAATGGCGTTACCAATTTGAGTGTATCTAGGAACATCAACCTTTCTTCTATCCCCACCTGTCGTGTACTTTCCTTTAAACTCATAACTATCTGGAAAAGACTGAATACGCGCATATTCTCTAACTGTCAATATCCTAGGTTCACAGTAATGAATATAATCATCTGGTAGTGTAGTTAGCGTTGGTGTGCAAGATTTTTCACATAAAGGGACAATAGTGTGTTTTTTTAGATTGTATTTCTTTTTTAACTCATCACTTATGGTCAAGTTAGCTACAGAATTATCTAGAATATATTGGAAGCGCTCAACGGTATCAGGTCTATGTCGTGCAAACCTGTGACTATCAGCAACCTTATTTGTTAAGGACTCTCCTTGTCGCATTAACTTTTGATAATTACTCTTTGGCTTTGAATAAATACCCGCTTGAAAACTTTTGGTGTCTGGAGACACTTGTGTCCCATTCTTTTTGACTAAATCAGATATCGCATCACTTAAAGATGTTTTATCTGTTATTTTTTTAGATTTAAAAAATTCTGCTCTATTTTTTACAATAAAATCAAAAAAAGTTTGGGCTCTTTTCCCTTTAGTTGCAACCAGAATAAACCTTTGTCGTTTTTGTGGGACGCCAAATTCAGAGAAATTAACAATCTCACCATGGACATTATATCCAAGCCCCTCCAACTTACTCCAAACATATTTAGAGTAAGCCTCGCCCCTCTTGTTGTCTTTTTTAAAGCCAATAGTAAAACCTTTAACATTTTCAAAAAATAATACTTTTGGCCGGACTAATTTAACAAATTCAATATAAGAGTCAATCAGTTTATTTCTATTATCTCCTTCATTTCGTCTGCCAGCCATAGAAAACCCTTGACAAGGAGGCCCGCCTGCTACAAGGTCTACAGTGCCACGCAATGATTTTAATTCAGCTGTATATTGAGATATGACAACATTAATATCATGATTTTTCTTTGGTAGCCAATTCGGCCAGTTAAAATGATTATTGACATTAATTAAATTATGTTCTAATGTTAAAAAAGCATCAGAGCTTTTTTCAATAGCAAACAATCCTTTCCAGCCCGCCTGTTGCAATCCTAGAGACAATCCGCCACAACCAGAAAACAAGTCAATATATTTCATAATATTTGGAATTTTACCCAAACACTGGGCAACACTTTAATGAAAAATAGTAATATTTAACTTAACTATTGTTAAACCTTGAATTAATTCAAACTAAAACAAAGATAATGCTAATTTCATCCAAAAGTCCGGGAACAACCCAACAACTAAGATTAATACGGCATTAATTGATAAAACCAACTTCATATCCATTGGTGCGTTGACTGTTATTTCTTTATCACCCTCTTCAAAATACATTGATTTAATAATTTGCAGGTAGTAATAAGCGCTGATAACAGCAAATACAACGGCAATGATTGCTACCGTGATCATGCCGCTGGATATCACTTGTTGTAAGACGAATAATTTTGCATAGAAGCCGATAAATGGTGGCACACCTGCCATTGACAACATAATCATTAACATCATAAGCGCAAACCAAGGTGAGTGCTTGCTTAGCCCTTTGTAGTCGCTAATCAAATCAGCTTCAAAGCCCTTTTTATTGAGCAAGATAATAATACCAAATGCGGCTAAACTCATCAACACATAAGCCAAAATATAAAAAACTGCTGAACTATAACCTGTAATCACGCCAGTCACAAAACCCAGTAGAACATAACCAATATGTGAAATGGTTGAATATGCCAACATTCGCTTAATATTGGTTTGCATCAGTGCCACGATAGAGCCAATGGCAATAGATAAAATCGCCAGCACCATAAATAAATCCGACCAATAAGGCTGCATTGATCCTAGCCCATCAACCAGTAAGCGCACCAACATTGCAACTGCAGCAATCTTTGGCACCGTTGAAATAAATAGTGTGACTGAAGTTGGTGAGCCTTGATAGACATCTGGCACCCACATATGGAATGGCACCGCACCTAGCTTAAAAGCAATACCAATTACTAAAAATACCAAGCCAAAATTAAGCACCAGTATTTCTCTTGAAGCTAATGTTGTGCTATTGGCAAAGGTGGCAATCTCAGCAATATCAAGACTGCCACTGATACCGTAAACCATGCTCATGCCATAAAGCAATAAACCCGAGGCAATCGCACCCAAGACAAAGTATTTAAGTGCTGCTTCAATCGCACCGGCTCTATTTCGTGCAATAGCGATGAGTGTGTAAAGCGATAAGGATAAAATCTCTAAACCCAGATACAAAGTTAGCAAACTGTAGCCTGAAACCATAACCATCATGCCCAGTATTGACAACATAACCAAAACAAAATACTCGCCCTTAAATAAAGAATGTTGTATTAAATAATGACGCGAATAAACCATTGCCACCATCGCTGCTGCCATCATAAAGACTTTAAATACTGACGCCAAGTCGTCCAAGACAAATGAATACCCAAAAATGATTGTCTCTGGCTGCCCAATGAGATTAAACGACAATATACCTGTGATTAGTAAACTTAACTGCGTTAAGTAGTAAGCTACCTGCTTGAATGGTTTGGTTAAAAATAAGTCTAATAACAAAACCACAACAATTGCACTCAATAAAAATATTTCTGGCAAGGCTACCATTAATGAAGCTGTGTCAAATTGGACAGTATTTATCATTATTTAAACTCCTCTTACAATTTAGACGTTAATGCTTGATTGAGCAAATGCTCAATTGAAGTGTGCATGACTTCAATCATTGGCTGCGGATATAACCCTACCACTAGCACAGCAAGCGCTAATATTGCTAAAATAGAGAATTCACGACCGTTAATATCGTTAAGTGTTTCTACAGCTGGATTGGTAACAACACCCCAAAATACACGCTTAACCATCCATAATGTATAAGCTGCACCCACGATTAGCGTGGTGGTGGCTAATACCGCATACCAAATGTTGGCTTGCACAGCACCCAAAATTACCATAAATTCACCCACAAAACCTGAGGTGCCTGGCAACCCTGCATTTGCCATTGCAAATAACACCGCAAAACCCGTAAACTTCGGCATAGAGTTAATCACACCACCATAGGTTGAAATTTCTCTTGAATGCAAGCGGTCATACAAAACACCAACCACTAGGAACATCGCAGCCGAGATAAAGCCATGTGAAATCATTTGCACCATTGCACCTTCTAGACCAAGGAAGGCACCTTCTGGCGCCTGTGAGTCGTAAGCTAAGAATAAAGCAAATACGCCTAGCGTTACAAAACCCATATGTGAAATTGAAGAATAAGCGATTAGTTTTTTCATATCCCTTTGCACTAAAGCAACAAAACCAATATAAACCACTGCAATAAGCGATAAAACAATCACCACATCTGAGAATTGCAAAGAGGCATCAGGCGTAATTGGTAGCGAGAAACGGAAAAAACCATAACCACCCATTTTCAACATAATCGCTGCCAGTATGACAGAACCACCCGTTGGTGCTTGAACATGTGCATCAGGCAACCAAGTATGCACAGGAAACATCGGCACTTTAACAGCAAATGCCATAAAGAACGCCCAGAAAATCCACGCTTGCTCTGTTGCTGTTAAACTAAGATTATGCCATTCTAGAATTGAGAATGAGCCACTTTTGTTGTACATATAAATAAGTGATATCAGCATAAATACTGAACCTAAAAAAGTATATAAGAAGAACTTAATCGCCGCATAAATACGATTATCACCCCCCCAAATGCCCACAATGAGTAGCATTGGAATCAATGATGCTTCCCAAAAAGTGTAGAACAAAATCCCATCAAGTGCTGAAAATACACCAACAATCAAGCCTTCCATCATTAAGAAAGCTGCCATATAATGTGCCGGTCGTTTTTGAATGACTTCCCAACCTGCCCCAATCACTAAAACAGTTGAAAAAGTTGTTAGAATAATCAACGGCATAGAAATACCGTCAACACCTATATGATAATTAATATTGAATTGTGTAATCCAAGCACTCTTTTCAACAAATTGCATAAGGTGTGTTGATGAGTCAAAGCCCGTCCATAGACTAAGTGACATGAAAAATACTAAAATAGCAATGGCCAAACTCATCCAACGAGCCGTAGTCGCTCGTTCATTGCCCAACACAATAACCAGCCCGCCACCTAAAATTGGCAACCAAATTAATAAACTAAGTAGAATATTTTGCATAATTATATAAAAACCTCAAATCTCAAGTAATGGCTTGTCGCCCATAAATAGCGCCCAAGTTAAGATAACTAATAAACTAAAAATCATAAAGAAAGCATAATGATAAACATAGCCCGTTTGAATTGGACGAATCACAGAACTAACAAAGCCAACGAATCTAGCGCTACCATTAACTATCATTGAATCAATTATTGTAGAGTCAGATACTTTCCATAAAATATGCCCCAATTTTTTAATACCATTAACGAATACAATTTCATTAAAACGATCAAAACCATATAACGATTCCAATACATAGTTAGTGCGCTTAAAAGTCAAGCGCACCCAAATAGCCCACTGCGTTCTATACAATGAGAATATCCAAGCAGCCACGATACCGCCAATCATCATCCAGAATGGTACGGTTTGTAGCGCATGAGAAATCATTCCTAATGCGCTGTGGAATTGTTGTTTTAGCTCAGCCACAGACATATGATTTGATGTAACGGTAATAGCCTCATCCAGCCAACCCTTGAATAACATGGGTTCAATGGTTAAGTAGCCAATAACAGCCGAAGGAATTGCCAACATTATCAATGGAAAGGTGATTGACAATGGTGACTCATGTAAGTGTTTGGTAGTTTCGTGTTTAACGCGCGACTTGCCGTGGAATACCAAGAAAAACATTCTAAATGAATAGAATGCGGTAATAAATACACCGGCAACTACTGCATAATAAACCCAATCAGCATAAGGTAATTGAGAGAAGTGTACCGCCTCAATAATCATATCTTTTGAATAAAAACCAGAAAATCCAGGGAAGCCAATGAGTGCTAGTGTGCCAATCAAAGCCGTCCAGTAAGTAATTGGCATGTATTTTTTTAAACCACCCATTTTACGAATATCTTGCTCGTGATGCATAGCAACAATCACCGAGCCTGCACCTAAAAATAACAACGCCTTAAAGAATGCGTGTGTCATCAAGTGAAAAATTGCCACTGAATAAGCACTCACACCTAAAGCAACTGTCATATAACCCAACTGCGATAGAGTTGAATATGCAACCACTTTCTTAATATCATTTTGCACGATACCAAGCAAGCCCATAAATAAGGCTGTGATTGCACCCACTATCATCACTACTGTAAGCGCTACATCACTCATCTCAAACATCGGAGACATGCGCGACACCATAAAGATGCCTGCAGTCACCATAGTTGCTGCGTGAATAAGTGCTGAGATTGGCGTTGGACCTTCCATTGAACCTGGTAGCCAAACATGGAGAGGTACTTGTGCTGATTTTCCCATAGCACCAACGAACAACAACAAACAAATTACAGTGATTAAATCCGTACCCCAAAGTGTCTGATTGAATGTGTTATCAAGACTGACAAATACCTCTGCATAGTCAAGTGAGCCACTAAACGCTAACACCAAGCCAATACCCAATAAGAAACCAAAATCACCCACACGATTAACTAAAAAGGCCTTGAGATTGGCCTCAACAGCACTTTCTTTATGGTGCCAAAAGCCAATCAGTAGATAAGAAACTAAGCCCACCGCCTCCCAACCGAAGAACAACTGCATAAAGTTGTTGCTCATCACCAACATAAACATCGAAAAAGTAAATAGTGAGATATAACTAAAGAACTTGGTGTAATCCTTGTCATGGCTCATGTATCCAATAGTGTAGATATGCACCATTAAAGAGACAAATGACACCACTACCAACATCACAGAAGTTAAATTATCTACCAAAAAGCCAACGCTAATATTGAGCCCACCAATTTGCATCCAAGTGTAGAGATTTTGATTAAAAACCGCGCCTTGCTCCAATACATGATAATCAAACACCACTAACGCAAGCACAGTAGAAACCAATACACCCAAAATCGTAATCGTATGCGTGACATGTCGACCCAATGTTCGACCAAAAAATCCTGCAATAATGGCGCCTAGTAAAGGTGAAAGTGCAATTGTTAAATAAATTTTTTCCATAACTTACTCTAATTTATCCTTTTAAACTGTTAGTGACATCAACACTGATAGAGCCTCTAATTCTAAACAATAAAGTTAGAATCGCTAATCCAATTGCAACTTCTGCTGCTGCTACCGTCAAGATAAAGAAGACAAAGATCTGCCCTGCTTCATTGCCCAAAAAATAAGAAAAAGCAATAAAATTAGTATTTACCGCTACCAAAATCAGCTCAACACACATCAACAAGGTGATGATATTGGTTCGATTAACAAAAATACCGACCAAGCCAATACAAAAAATAATGGCGCTTAGAATTAAATAATCACTCAAACTAATCATTATTTATTCTCCTTGTTTTTTGGGGTAATTGAAACCAAACGCACTCTGTCTTTTGCTTGAACTTTAACCTGCTCTGAAATTGATTGACCTTTGCGATTAACTTCTTTACGGTGCACCAAGGTAATTGCTGCAATAATCGCAATTAATAACAGTACTGCTGCCAATTCAAATGAATAAATATAGTCAGTATAAAGTTGTAATGCCAAAACGGTAATATTGCTATAGTCTGCGCCGTGTCTTGCTGGTGCTGCCATCACACCCAAACCAAACTGGTTATAACCCAATACCATTGCCATTTCAGTAACAATGATAGCTGCCACCAACAAACCAAGCGGCAGATAACCAGCAAACTTTGCACGCAAAGTAGATTTATCAATATTCAACATTTTAATAACAAACAAGAACAATACCATGACTGCGCCAACATAAACCAAAATCAAAGTAATTGCTAAAAATTCTGCCTCAAGTAAAAGCCAAATACTTGCTGCGGAGAAAAATGCCAAAATTAAAAATAGCACAGCTTTCGCTGCATTACGCGAGAAAATCATTGCCAACGAACTGGCAATAAACCAAAATGAAAATATATAAAAAATTATTTGTTCAGAATTCATCATTTACCTGTATTTTGCATCTTCTGCTCTAGCTTCACTAATGGCTTTTTCGTTATTATCACCAACTTTCAATAAGCGCTCTTTGGTCATAATACTACCTTGCCTTGAATCAATAAATACATAATCAAAAATTTGCGTTTCAACAATTGCGTCAACGGGGCAAGCTTCTTCACAAAAACCACAAAAAATACACTTGAATAAATCGATATCATACTGCGTGGTACGACGCGAGCCGTCTTCACGCATTTCAGATTCAATGGTAATCGCATTTGCCGGACAAACCGCTTCGCACAGTTTACAAGCAATGCAACGCTCTTCACCATTTGGATAACGACGCAAGGCATGCAAACCTCTAAAACGCGGTGAAATCGGTGTTCTTTCCTCTGGAAATTGCACCGTAATTTTTTTGTTAACGAGTTCTTTGGCAGTGATTTTCATACCACTGCGTAACTCACTAAGGCTAAAATCTTTAATTAATTTTTTAATGTCAAATATCATAGTAAATTATTTCCAAGAAAAGCTTTTCAAAACCAAGGCCCTATTTTAAATTGCGTCATTAATGCTACAACAAAAATCCAAACAATAGTCCATGGCAGAAATACTTTCCAAGATAAGCGCATAATCTGGTCATAACGAAAACGCGGAAAAGTCGCACGAATCCATAAATACAAAAACATAAAAAAGGTTGATTTTGCTAATAACCAAATAATGCCCGGTACCCAAGAAAATCCTGCCCCTAAATAAGCAATCCCTTCAAATGGAGAGTGCCAACCGCCAAAAAACAGTATCACTGCCAACACTGCCATAAAAATCATATTGGCATACTCTGCCAAGAAAAATACTGCAAAAGTCATACCTGAATATTCAACATGCGTACCGCCCACAATCTCAGATTCTCCCTCTACCACATCAAAAGGTGCGCGGTTAGTCTCCACCAAAGCAGAGATAAAGAAGATAATCATCATTGGGAACAATGGAATAAAGTACCAATTTAACACCCCACCTTTTTGTGCCATTACAATATCGTTAAGGTTAACACTACCTGCAATCATCACCACCGTTACCAAAGCAAAACCAATAACGATTTCATAAGAAACCAACAACGATGCACTACGCAATGCACCTAACAATGGATACTTAGAGTTTGATGCCCAACCTGCTAAGATAATGCCGTAAACGCCTACAGATCCAATTGCCAAAACATATAACAAACTAATATCTAAGTTAGCAACATACATGCCTTCATCAAAGGGAACTACCGCCCAAATAGCAATCGCAGGCGCAATGGCCAATACAGGTGCTAACAAGAATAGATAAATATTTGCCTTACTTGGAAAAATAATCTCCTTAGTCATCAACTTAAAAGCATCTGCAATCGGTTGCGACCAACCTTTCGGACCAACACGGTTAGGCCCGATACGCAACTGCATATAGCCAATCACTTTTCGTTCTGCATAAGTAAAGTAAGCCACCACCAACATTAGTGGCGCCACCAAAGCCATCGCCTTAATTAGAATAATAACGATACTAGCGAATACACCATCAAACCAAGGGAACAATTCATATATCCACTGCCAAAATTCTGTCATGATTTATCTCCAGTTGACTGGTTTGCATGAACAAAGATGCAATTATTAGCTACTTTTTCAGTAATAATAACTGGCACGCCTAGATATTGTCCGCCTTCTTTGATACCTTCCTTCTTCGCGGTGGCTTTGTTCATTAATGCGTTGTGCATTTGACCAATCTTTGTCGCTTGCAGTGCAGTTGCATGTCTTGATAACACATCAATTGCATAAGGTGATTTCTGCCAAATGACACTCACGCCTCGCTTTGCCGTAATATTAATTTCTTTATTGTCTATTTTTTGCTTATGGCTTTGATTTGAAATTTCACCGGTAATTTGCTCAGAGTTCGCATAGTGAAAGCCTGACAATTCTAACAAATCTGCCAATACTTTTAACACTTTCCAAGCTGGCTTAGACTCACTTGGTGCACTGACTGCTGCTGCAAATGATTGTATAACACCTTCAATATTTATATGCGAGCCTGAGGTCTCATAGAAACTTGCAATTGGCAACATTACATCTGAATATCGCGCAACCTCTTTATCTCTAAAGCTATTCATTGAAACAACAAAAGTATTTTTATTATCTAATGATTTAATCGCTTGTACAGAATTATGAAAATCATACTGCGGATAAACATCTAACAAAATATAAGCACCCAAGTCTGCTGCTAACATTGCATTTGCATTCAAGCCACCTTGACCTGGAACAAAATTTACCATTTCAGCCGCCATTGAATTTGAGGTTGCACTAACATTTAGCGTTGTAGAACCCGTTTGTTGTGCAATCTCACTAATTAATTTTGCAATGCTGGCAGCTTGTGGGTTGTTAATTGCATGTTCACCTAAAATAATCACTGAATTATTTGACTCTAACAACTCATCTGCGATACACTTCGCCACATCACCTATTTTAACTTTACCTAGATATTTTGGAATCTCAGCACAAGAACGCTCTAAGATTGATTTCAATACCTCTGCTAATATTGCCACTGTTTGACCTGGTGAAACAATATTTTCACTATTGGTGCGATAATTAAAATCAAACGACATGGCATTAATCACATCAATACTTGCACCTGCTAAGGCTGCCTTACGCAAACGATGATTGATCATTGGCTGCTCTAAACGCAGATTAGCGCCAATAATCAAGCTGTGGTCAACCTTTTCTAATTCTACTAATTTAATAGTGGATTCTAAGTTAATCACATTGTCTAAATCTTTAACATTAAGACGATAGTCTATATTTTCAGAACCTACTTCTCTTAACATTTTTTGCAATAAATGAAATTCTTCAAGCGTTGCCGTATTTGAAGTTAATGCACCAAGTTTATTGCCACCACCTGTATTCAATGCATTATCAACCAAACCACGCACTGCAAACTCTAATGCCTTATCCCATTCTACTTCTTTCCATTGTCCATCCATCTTAATTTGTGGCTTAAGCAATCTATTTTCATGTGCCAAACCTTCATAAGAAAAACGGTCTCTGTCAGAAATCCACGTCTCATTCACGCTGTCATTATCTCTAGCAACAATTCGCTTAACTTTGCCTTTGTATGTTTGCGTGAAAATATTAGAACCCACCAAGTCGTGTCTCGCAATATTTGCCACAGAATGCATCTGCCATGTTCTTAGTTCGTAACGGAATGGCTTAGAAGTTAATGCGCCCACTGGGCAAACATCAATCATATTACCTGATAACTCTGAGGTAATACCTTCTTTCAAGAATGGCTCAATCTTCAAATCTTCACCACGACCCGTACCGCCCATTTCCATAATGCCGCCAATCTCACTACCAAAACGCACACAACGGGTGCAATGAATACAGCGCGTCATATCGGTATGAATTAATGCACCAATATCGCTGTTGGCAACAATACGCTTGCCTTCCGTAAAGCGCGAGACATCTGAGCCATAGTTCATTGCCACATCTTGTAATTCACACTCACCACCTTGGTCACAAATCGGACAATCTAAGGGATGATTAATAAGTAAAAACTCCATGACTGCTTTCTGTGAAGCCTTGGCTTTCTCATTTTGGGTGTGGACTTTCATGCCTTCGTTAATCGGCGTAGAACATGCAGGTTGTGGCTTTGGCGCACCTTCAACATCTACCAAACACATACGACAATTTGCTGCTATCGATAATTTCTTGTGATAACAAAATCTTGGCACACTGATGCCTTCTCTGTCAGTAACAGCGATTAGCATCTCACCTGCTTTGGCTTTGACTACATTGCCATCAATTTCAATTTCAATATCAGCCATCTAGTATCCTTTCACCATGCTCTCACCATGCTCAATATAGTATTCAAACTCCTCACGAAAACATCGCAAAAAACTCTCCACTGGCATTGCCGCTGCATCACCGAGCGCACAGATTGTATTGCCCATAATTTTGTCCTGAACACTCAACAGTAAATCAATGTCCTCAGGTTTTCCATCACCGCCCATAATACGCTTTAACACACGATACAACCAACCTGTGCCTTCACGACACGGCGTACATTGACCACAGGACTCATCGTAATAAAAGTGTGCAAGTCGCGTCAATGCCCCGACCATACAAGTTGAGTCATCCATTACAATCACTGAACCTGCACCCAACATTGAGCCAGCAGCCTCAATCCCGTCATAATCCATCGTCATTGCCATTGCTGCTTCTGCAGTCAATACTGGGGTTGATGATCCGCCTGGAATCACGGCTTTTAATTTTCGCCCTTTGCGTAGTCCGCCTGCCATTTTAAGCAAATCTTTAAACGGTGTACCCATTGGCACTTCAAAATTCGCTGGATTTTGCACATGGCCCGTCACTGAAAATAATTTACAACCGCCAGAATTTTCCACACCAATATCGGCAAACCATTGTCCACCTTGTGCCAAAATATCAGGCACAGAAGCAAAACTCTCAGTGTTGTTAATGGTGGTCGGCTGACCAAATAGCCCTACATTTGCAGGGAATGGTGGCTTAAACCTTGGCTGGCCTTTTTTGCCTTCAAGTGATTCTAACAATGCGGTTTCTTCACCGCAAATATAAGCGCCAGCACCTAAATGTGCGTACAGGTCAAAACTCACACCACTGTTCTCAATATCTTTGCCTAGCAATCCTGCTTTATAAGCCTCTTTCAACGCACCTTCAAAACGCTTGAACGGCTCCATGAACTCACCACGGATATAGTTATAACCCACACTTGCATTCATCACAAAACCGCCAATTGCCATACCTTCAATCACCGCATGCGGGTTATACCTAAGAATATCTCTGTCTTTACAGGTACCTGGCTCACCTTCGTCAGAATTACACACCACATATTTTTGCACATCAGACTGGCGAGGCATGAAACTCCACTTCAATCCAGTAGGGAACCCCGCACCACCTCGACCACGCAGACCAGATGCCTTTAATTCACCAATAATTTCTTCAGGTGTGATTTTGCCTTTTAAGATTTTACGCCAAATCTTATAACCGCCACTTTTCTCGTACACTTCAAGCGAATGGCAGTTTTTCTTATCTAAATTCTTGAAGCAAACTTCATTCATTTGAGATTGTCCACAATGTCATCAATTTTTTTCTCGGTTAGATTTTCGTAATAAGTATCACCAATCTGAAACATTGGTGCACCAACGCAAGCACCTAAGCACTCAACTTTTTTCACATTAAGCAAACCATTTTTTGTTACTTGACCCGTTTTCACACCAAGCTTCTTCTCTAAATAAGACACCAAATCGTCCGCACCATTTAGCATGCATGAAATATTGTGACAAATGCGAATGGTGTGTTTGCCTACTGGTTTATGATTATAGTTCTCATAAAATGTTGCGACTTCGGCCGCTGCAATGCTTGACATGTCTAAATAATCAGCCACCTCAGCAATAGCCTCAGCACTCAAGCTGTTCTCATTTTCTGCCTGTACAATCTTCAACGCCTCCATCACTGCAGAACTTTGCCGCCCTTTTGGATATTTTTGTATCCAAGTATCAATTTGTTTTTTTGCTTTATTCGAAATCATAATTTTTACCTGTCAATCTCACCAAAAACAATATCCTGTGTCCCAATAATGGTCACCACATCAGACAACATATGCCCTTTTGCCATCTCATCCATTGCTGCTAAATGCGCAAACCCTGGGGCGCGTATCTTCACACGATAAGGTTTGTTTGCACCATCAGAAATTAAATAAATACCAAATTCACCCTTAGGATGCTCAATGGCACAATAAACTTCGCCTTCTGGCAAACAATAACCTTCAGTAAACAGTTTAAAATGATGAATGAGTGACTCCATATCATCTTTCATCTCAGTGCGTTTTGGTGGCGCTACTTTCTTATCGTTGCTCATCACTGAGCCTGGGTTTTCTCTCAACCAATCAACGCATTGCTTGATAATACGATTGGATTGACGCATTTCTTCCATACGCACCAAGTAACGGTCATAGCTGTCACCTGTAGCACCGACTGGAATATCGAATTCTAATTTATCGTAAACCGCATATGGCTGATTTTTCCTCAAATCCCACGCCACACCAGAGCCTCTGAGCATAGGCCCAGTAAAACCTAATTGTTTGGCACGACTAGCAGAAACAATACCAATGTTTACCAAGCGTTGTTTCCAAATACGGTTGTCTGTCAATAAGTCATCATATTGTTTAATGTTTTTTGGGAATTCTTTGACAAAGTCATCAATAAAGTCTAATAACGAACCTTGGCGATTTTTGTTCATCGCCTCTAATTCTTTAGGTTTGCGGAAATCATTTTTTAAATATTGTGGCATCTTCTCAGGCAAATCACGATACACACCCCCTGGGCGATAATAAGTCGCATGCATTCGTGAGCCTGATACCGCCTCATAGCAATCAATTAACTTTTCTCGTTCACGAAAAGCGTACAAGAAAATACTCATAGCGCCCACATCAAGCCCGTGTGTACCCAGCCACATTAGATGATTAAGGATGCGAGTGATTTCGTCAAACATGACACGAATATATTGAGCGCGTTCAGGCACTTCTAACGCAAGCATGGTTTCGATTGCTCTAACATAAGCATGCTCATTACACATCATAGAAACATAATCTAATCTATCCATATAACCAATAGATTGATTATAAGGCTTGGACTCTACGAGTTTTTCAGTGCCGCGATGAAGTAATCCAATATGTGGATCAGCGCGCTCAATGACTTCGCCATCAATTTCCAAGATAAGACGCAAAACACCATGCGCCGCAGGATGCTGCGGACCAAAGTTAAGTGTATAGTTACGAATCTCTGCCATTTTATAAACCTTATTTCCTAATTACTTTTGGTACATTAACATTTGGCTCAATACTCACTGGCTCATAAACCACTCTACCCAGTTCTTCATCATAACGCATTTCTACTTCACCAATCATCGGGAAATCCTTGCGTAATGGATGACCAACAAAACCATAGTCGGTCAAAATACGGCGCAAATCTGTATGGTTTTCAAACAAAATACCAAACAAATCAAAAGCTTCTCGTTCATACCAATCCGCTGCCGCCCAAATACCTGTAACGGTTTCAATCATCGGTTGTGCTTCGTCAACAAATGCCTTTACACGCAGTCGGTAATTCTTATTCACCGACAATAAATGATAAGCCACAGCAAAGCGTTTTTCATGCCTATCTTCACCACCACACGCCTCACGACCTCTGCCAAAACCTGAAGAACTGGCATTAGCATCCCAATCAGATTGCCCATAAGTCAAATAATCCACACCACATAAATCAACCAAAGTATCAAACAAGAAAGTATCTCTGAGTTTTAAGCAAGACTTGATAATATCACTAACATCAACTGTTAAAGTCAATTCGCCAAATGCATCAATAATATTGCCTTCGCCAAATTCTTCAATGAGTTGTTCTTTTAAGTCTTGCATTAGGTTCTCGCAATAGTGTTGGTACGACGAATCTTATCTTGTAATTGCAAAATACCGTAGAGTAGCGCCTCTGCCGTTGGCGGACAACCAGGTACATACACATCCACTGGCACAATGCGATCACAACCACGCACCACGGCATAAGAATAATGATAATAACCACCGCCATTTGCACAAGAACCCATTGAAATCACCCAGCGAGGCTCAGGCATTTGGTCATAAACTTTCCTAAGTGCTGGCGCCATCTTATTCGTCAGTGTACCCGCTACAATCATCAAATCAGATTGGCGTGGTGTTGGTCTAAAAACGATACCAAAACGGTCAAGGTCATAACGCGAAGAACCTGCTTCCATCATCTCTACCGCACAACAAGCTAAGCCAAAAGTCATTGGCCACAATGAACCTGTTCTCGCCCAATTGATTATCTTATCAAGCGATGTGGTTACAAATCCTTCTTTCATTAAGCCTTCAATTGCCATAATTACCCTTGAATTTAAACTGAGTGCGTGACAAGCTTAACACAAATCTTATTCCCATTCTAGCGCCCCCTTCTTCCATTCGAAAATGAAACCTACGACCAATAAAGATAAAAACATACTCATTCCAATAAAGCCAAACCAGCCCAGTTGAGATTGAACCACTGCCCATGGAAACACGAAAGCAACTTCCAAATCAAATAAAATAAACAAAATTGCAACCAAATAATAACGCACATTGAAATACATACGCGAGTCGTCAAAAGGAGAAAAACCACACTCAAACTGAGAGTTCTTCTCTTCGTCTGGTTTGCTTGGACCTAGTACATAGCCAATTAACATTGGAACAACACCAAAGGCAATTCCTAACAAAATAAAAACTACAATGGGTAGATAGTTTTCTAACACTCAATTATCTCTCGTTATATGACATATCAAGCATTATAGACAATTTATTGTCACCTCGGTGGTCAAATATGACACAAATATATTTCTAACAAAACACACTAGAGATGTACATCATTATGAATTCTAGTGGTTGAATGTTTTATTTTTTAATATTTTTTTTGGACTAGTTTGGTACATCAGGATGATTCATTTCAATTAATGCTTATTTTAATGCAGTTTTGTTTGCGAAGTTGTGGCGACTTCCACACCTCAATTAATCCAGCACCTGACACCGCTTCACTGATTTGTGCGATCAGTGATGGGATTTTAGGGATATTGTGTAGGATGGACAACAGAACAGCAATTTATGGACACATCTACACCGTGCCAATAAGAAACGAACATACCAATGGCTTGCTTAGACAGCACCTGCTCAAGCAAAGGGTGTTTGATAATTTATCACAAAAACAAGTCAACAAGGCTCTCGCCTTGTTGAATAATCGACCAAGAAAAAGTCTAGATTGTCAAACATCGAAAGTGGCGTTTGAATTAGGTACAATACAACCAAAAAAAGTTGCATTTAGAATTTAAGTTTAAAAATTGGAAGAGTAGTTTGATCAAAAAAATACCGTAAAAAAATTATATAAATTAACATTAATTGGTCTGATTGCTGCCTTAGCAAACCCCGCATTTTCCTTTGACAAAACTCATCATAAATCTAGCGATTCTGGTATTAATTTTCAAGTTCGTATTCAACATGACAAGGGACTGTGTTCAGGCTCCCTCCTTTCTAAAAAAATAGCAATAACTTCAAAATATTGTCTGGGCTCTAATACAACGGTTTATTACAACAACACACCCTACAAAGTAAAGGCGACTCACCAGTTTGGAACATTAGTAACAGATCAAAAACTTAGAACAAACAAAGCAGCCTATGAAGATTTAGCTATCTTAGAATTGCAAAATGCAGTTGCTGGAGACAACATTAACTTCGTAAAAATACCAACAATAGCCCAAGAACGAGCGGCATTTGCTAACAAAACTGCTTTAACTCTATTTGGATTTTGGGGAGATCCACATCAGTCTATTTTTGGTTACGCTAACGAATTACATACCAATTGGCACCATGATGATTCCAAAAAGCTTGAGCCAGCCCCAAGTTGCCGCGAGGGGCCCAATGACGGAAGTTATTTTTGCTTACAAGCCCCAAGCGAGCCATACAAACCCCTTGCCAGAGTTGGAGATAGTGGCGGTTCTGTTACCTTTAAAGAGGATAACGAGTATTATATTCTTGGTGTTATTAGTACGCCAAATTACTATCCTCGATTAGGGTTTTTAAATACCAGAAGATGGTTGAATAAATTTTATATTGAGTTACATTCTGAAAAACAGTGGGATAATTATAACTACGACTACAAGGCACACATTGGTGATATGTATGTTTACGACGACCCATATAATAATTCAACTGAATATTTTGGACTTATGCAACTTTATGCTCACGGGGTATACAAAAAGGCATACTGGTATTTCCCTACCGATAAAAAGCATAATTTTTACTGGGTTTATTTAGGCGACACAGATCCACAACAATCCCTTAATGAACTTGATATGCTTTTTAGTATGAGTCAATGGGGTCAAAACGATCGTAAAGGTAAAGCTGGTGATATCTATGTCTATGTTAATTACTATACCAATAAGATAGAAATGTTTACCTTAAACGCTGCTTGTACTGGTGATCAAAGATATTGGTATTTCCCCACTGATGCAAGTGATAATGACTGCTGGTCATACGACGGGTTATTTTCTGACTATATTAAAAACAAAAAATCCAAGCCTGAACCCAAGCCTAAGTTTAAGCCTTTGTTTAATTCCAAGATTCCCAACCCTTTTAAAACAAATGTTACTAAATCAATACAGACAAGAGTCCCTTGATAATAAAATTCTTGCATAGATTCTTAAATTCAAATTTTAAGCGCAACTTTTCATTATTAAATAAGGCCTGATTCAAACACCGATCGGGGTGTTTGCTAATCTAGACTCTTTCTTACTTGTTAGCCTTGTCGTAATTGTTTTTTACACTTTTTATGGGTGCGGCGTAGGTGTATTGCCGTTTTCTTTTTTGTCTTGCAAAATGTATTGGTAGCTACATTCGTGCTTAATTTGTAACGATAACTTCGCTTGCCAGTGTTACGAGCAAGCTCTCTGGATATGTTTGATTTATTAACACCGATATTATCAGCAATGAATGACTGCGTCATTCCTAAAATTTAATAAATAACAGGTCTAGGAAATGCTTGGGGCACAAGACCCCGTTTCAGGTCTTTACCAAGTTAACTGGCAAAGACTATTTTTTAAACCGAAGTGTTACACTTGTAGAGTTTGCTAAATTCTTAAATAACAATCCTATTGCTCCACTTCTTAATATATCAGACACCACTTAGTCGTTTATCGGTATACTTCTTGGCGTTAAGTCAAACCTTTTGTTTTCTGTTGGGAAAAAGGCGAAAGCGTTTAATGAGACTAACAAGAGATGATTTCTATAGGGCACCCCAGAAACCCTAGTGCGATTTAGGGAATGCAGAAAATAGTGCCTTTTTTATTCAAAAATGAAGAGGATACCCAACTATTTAACGAGTTTTTGGGTGAAAAATCGTTATTTGATGTATTTCATAAATTGTGCTGGGTTTTTTGAGGGCACTCTAAGATGTTAAGTTTATTTAATTTATAATTAGAAAAAAATGAAAATAATAAAATTGCATGTCTTAAGTTTGCTGTTTGTTGGCAGTTTTAATGTGTTAGGCACTGAATGTAAGATTAAAAATAAAGATTTAATATATGAAGTTACATCATCAATTTATTCATATTCAAATGTCACTAAAACTGGAAATTGTAGATGCAAAACAGGATATGAGTTTATGATTAACCCTGCTCTCTCTATAAGAAGATTATCAGCCTCAGGAAAAGATAATTTATTTACAGAGTCACCTGGTTTAGAAAAAGGAAAGAAGCTACAGTGTGTTATAGCAAAATATGACACAGAACTATCGACAGATGATGATGGCATACAAATATCAACAGCTGCTTGGGTAATACCTATTTCCCTGTTATCTATAGCAGTTGGTACTATATCTTATAATGCTATTAAGTCGTATTATGATATTTCTAATGATATTTCTAGAAATACTCATAATTCTACAGATACAATTGAAATGCTTGATCGTCATCTACTTCCAGAAAATCAACTACAAAGTGTTGAGAGAAACATTTACTCTAAACTTGATACAAGTAGGGTGGCTCCTTCTAATGAAAATACTCCTGCTGACTTTGGTAGAAATACTAATGATAACTTTAATATTAGTGA
>CAJHVP010000086.1_pt1 | contig 18759 bp, 4 predicted proteins | sample 9196921 | NCBI WGS metagenome assembly CAJHVP01 (sample SAMEA7706184, study PRJEB36976) | symbiont metagenome | biome: Marine hydrothermal vent biome [ENVO:01000030]; feature: Bathymodiolus gill tissue material [ENVO:01001393]; material: Bathymodiolus-dominated oceanic mussel reef...
TGGTGATGAGATTAATGTTTTAATGGCTGCCTGTGCTTGGAATTTGAGAAAATGGCTGGTGATAGCCACTATTTTTTTGTTTTGGCAAAAACTGGGTTTATTTTTTGTAAAATACCTAAGGTTTTTTTTGGTGCTGGATAAAAAGCAGTTTTGTTGATTTAGATGGTTGGAAAAATGGGTGGTTTTGGTTTGGTTGGAATGAGTTTTTAAGGGGCGACTAAATAATTTCCTTGTGGTGTATCGTGGCTTTATCCAACCCAAATATTCAAATCTCTTTGATTTGTCTTATAAGCATTAACATTACCCACAAACCTATCTCAATATATAAGCGGAAAATGCCCTATCGAATCCCTATATTTAAGCGGATTATTCCCCACACAAACATACAAATTCAAGCCATAAGCCGCTCCTGCTGAATCGGGACTTGTCCATCTTGCCAGCCAAGGGGCTAGGTACCTAGCACCGTAGTAGGGCAAGCCACTACTGTCGTCTCCTTCTTTGCCTGTGTAGCGGTAGCTTGGGTTTTGTCTTTGCTAGCGAATGATGGCAGTGCCACCATAGGGGTAGTAGTGTTCGTAACTGAGAGTTTGGGTTTTATCGTCCAACTCCAAGATATTGGATTGTAGGTGACTGGTGAGTTGGTAGTGGGTTTGGCTGGGGTTTTGTGTGTTGTCTTTGTTGCTTTCGCGCAGTATGTGGATAGGGCGCTGGTTTGTTGCTATGTGCTGCTATGTGCTGCTATGTGCTTGGTGTGAGAGGTGGGTTAGGTTGTTGCCTGTATCGTAGGTGTAGGTTTGGTGGTAGAATTCTAGTAAATTCATGAGATGACACAGCATTGTTCTTGTGCAGATAGATTGACTAACTTTAGTGGTATTTTCCTAATTATATTACCAAACGCCTCTCTCATAATACCTTCTGGGCCATGAGCTAAAAAAGTACCTCCTTTCGAACCTTGCTTTCCTTCAACCCACACACCAAAATCAGGTGTCATAGAATCTCTATAAGTATCGAAATAGGCGCCCGCTTCATCTATGATACTTTTAGGTGTTACAGCGATACTTGAATTTTCACTCATACGTTTAAAAGCAGGGTATGCTTTTTTGTTTTCCCCCTCTGGCCTTGTATCTGTTAGCGTATGGGCTGCACCGACCAAGAAAAGCGAACTTCCTTTAAAACTCCCTATTCTTCGCATTCTTTCGTATTCTTCTGTATCACACCAATTATCTCTACCAATAAAATTAGAATTAAGGGTTGTCGCTAGCATCATTACATTTGTTGTTGAATCCATTAATTCTGTAATTTCTGCAGGTGTTAAGTGTGGATATAGCTTTCGTATTTTCTTTCTTTCTTTCTTTGAGCCATATTTAGCACGGATAGTTTTTGGGTTTTTTTCAGGTCTTTTGTATGCATCGACAACAACCGATTCTTTTATAAAATTTTGAAATTTAATTTCAGCGTTTAAGTTTATTGTTAAATAATTCCCTTGGGATGTGGAGTGGCTCTCTCCAACCCAAATATCTAACTCTCTTTGCTTTGCTTTATAGGCATTAATGCTTCTCACAAACTTATCCCAAGATATAGTCGGAAAATGCCCTGTCGGATCCCTATATTTAAGTGGATTATTGTCCACATAAACATACAAATTCAAGCCATCAACCGCCCCTGCTGAATCTGGGCTTATCCACCTCGTTAGCCAAGGAGCTAGGTACCTAGCACCGTAGTAGGACAAACCACTACTGTCGTCTCTTTCTTTGCCTGTATAGCGGTAGCGTTTTTGTTGTACTTCGGTTTTGTCTTTGCCAGCGATGAGGGTAGTGCCCCCATAGGGGTAGTAATGTTCATAGCTGAGGATTTGGGCTTTGTCATCCAACTCTAGGGTGTTGGATTGTAGGTGGCTGGTGAGTTGGTAGTGGGTTTGGCTAGAGTTTTGTGTGTTGTCTTTGTTGCTTTCACTCAGAATGTGGGCGCCGATGTGCAGAGTACTACTTTGTTGTTTTGCCTCGTTGGTTGAGATGTCTAGTGAAGGCAGGTAGTCTCTTTGGCTTTGTGCTTGGTTGTTAGATTCAATCACAGTGCGGACTCGATTGCCTTGGTAGTCATAGATATAGTACTCTGTAGTGTTACTTTTGTTTGTTTTGGTGAGTTGGTTAAGGGTGTTGTTGTAATGCCAATCTAAGTTGCCAATATTGTCTAAATTTAATAAATTACCGTTAGCGTCAAAGTTATTTTGGTTGTTATTTTCAGTACCACGGTTGTTGTTTGGGTGGATGATGAGAGTTTGTTGCCAAGTGCTACTGTTTGCTTGGTGAGATAGGTTGCTTAGGTTGCTGCCTGTGTCGTAGGTGTAGGTTTGGTGGTAAAGCTCAATGCTACTCATTCTCTTTAGGGTCTGGCAAAGGCATATAAATGCTTTGTTTAAATCCCGATACATGAGTATCTTTTTTAATACCTGTGTGCTGATAACCTGTAGAAGATTTTAATCGATACAGTGAATCATAAGTATAAGCGCTTTTACAGTCTAAATCTTTGGCTTCGGGGAGAAGTAATTTGATAGTATTATCGGTCAAATAACTTAAATTTCCTTCTGGGTCCCAGACATGTAGCAAGTCTTGTAGCAGTTTTCCTGACTTATTTTTGCTTTGTATTTTAATGACTCGATGGGTGGTTTTTTCAAAATAATGCTCAACAACAACATCGTTGCCATAATGTATTTTTTCCTCTTGCCCTTGAGCGTTGTAATCAAGTGATTTAATGTGTGCTATTTGAGTTTTGTCGCTAAATGTTGTGGTTAAACCAATGGGTTGCAACACCAAATTGTAGTGGTACTTTTGTTGTGTGCCATCGGCAGTTTGCAACAATGTTATTTTATTGACAGCGTTAAATTGCCAAGTGGTTTGGTAGTGTGTATCTTCTAATATTGGGTTTTTTCTCCAGTCAGGTTGTTGTTTGTAATCAACTAAAAAGGTTTTCCTTTGGTTGAGTAAATTGTTAGTAATATTGTAAATTAAGTTTTCCGTTTTGCCTGAGGCATCTTCAATAATGACGGTTTTGCCGTTTAAATTATTAATTGATGCATCAGTTACAAAATCACCGTAATGAAACTGATGCACTCTGTTGTCCATTTTTAACTTGCCTTCTTCTCCTGAAACATACTGATAGATATGTCTACCTTGGTTGTCGTATGTTGTAGATATACAAAAACCACGACTGTCCCATTTTTTCAACAACAAGCCTCGGATGTCAAAAAAACTAATGTGCGTGCCACTGTCTACATTGTCCCATATCATAACAGAGGTTTTGTCATGACCCATACTATAAGTGGTTTGAATATTTTGTATGGGTGGATTAAGTGCTCCTAATCGTGGGTCGGCTTGAGCAATAACTCTGCCTTGAAAATCAATGGTTGTGGTGGTTGCCAAGTATTGTGGCTTTGTTTCTTTGGCATCCAATAGTATTGATAAATGCAAGAACACATGCCCTTGTGAATCTAATAATTTGTATGCTGGCGTTTGGTAAAAAATCTCGGAATTTTTTAATGCCAATTTCTCATCAGCCGTGGCAGGGATTTTTCCAGACATAACGCCTTTATAATAAGGGCTGTCTTTAATGGTATCACATCGGTCATAATTCGATTCGTGCCATGCACTCCACTGAGTTTTTGAAATAAAACCTTTGGAGGTTTGTGTTTGATATAACCTGCCAAGTGGGTCATAATACTTTAAACCAGGTGGCTGAATGTCAACGGGAAGATTGGCGTTATAATCAGGGGTATCAGTATAATAACTTTCATAAAATTTAACCTTTTTACCTTTGTTGTTGTAAGCGGATCTGCCTGCACAAATATAAGTTATTTTGTCATTGTATTGTGTTTGCATTTTGACCTCTAATGCACGACCCAAACCATCAAAATAAGTTATTTTAATAGGGTATTGTGTTTTGTTCTCTGCCCCTTGGTGATGCACAAAAGTATCGCGCTTAACAAAAACATCGTTCACAGGTTGTTTATTATGTAACCAGGCAAAGTCATCATAAAAAATATAGCTACCTATAGACTGAATATATTTATCAGGCTGTTTTATAATATCTGTCAAAGTAGGTTGAGAGATATTTTTGTAATGACTAATGTCTTCGTTGCCTTCTGCTTGCTTATTGGTTTGACCATGCATTGATTCAATATAAACACGCCCTAGTGGATCATAGCCCACCTCGTGAGTATTGTTATTAATATCAATTAGTTGCCAAGGCTTTAATGCTTGGTAGTCAATTTTCCCCACCGTTGATTGTTGCACCGTTTTATCTGAAAATCCGTCTTTCAATGTGTCTGTTGTTTTGATGACAAATAAACTTTGTGGATCGTATTGAAATTGAATATCCTTCCCAAACACATTGGTCACGCTACTAATCAGTTGAAATGTTGCTTGATAATGCACCACATCGCTTTGTGTCCAGTAGAGTTTATCTTTCAAAAGATAGCCAGCATTTTTTAAATCATCGGCACTGAGTTTGTCTTGGTAGGCTTTGGTAATGAGCTCAGGTGTATAAGCGCTGGATTCGTGATGGTGCGGTAAAAGTGGCAAACTTGCTTGACGGTAGGGCAATACATTTTTTTGTTGTTTGTCCCAATAAAACTGATTGGCGCTATTAAGCATACGCGCTTGAATTTTATCTTTTGTAAACGATGCATCGTAGGCAATTATGTTCTTTAAGGCAGTGTCAGCGATACTTGATAAATCCGTTTTAGTAAAACAGTGATCCTTTTTTTTAAAGTCGGGTTTTTGGGCGCCGTGTAGTTCATAACTTGTGGTGTTAATTGGCACACTGAGTAAAAACAAGTTTGCATCGTCTTGGTTGAAATAAGTTTGCTGATTGAGCGCTATTTTAAGTTGTTGTTGTTGTGGATATAATTTATTGATCACATCAGTATTGTTGTTGTTTCTACGCCCATAAACAACATTGCACGACAACAAAGGATGCCCATATTTATCTAATTTTAGAAGTGCTTGATAGGCTATTCTTGGATCTGATGCATTTCTTTCATAGTGATAACTCAGAGTTTCGTTGTCACTGACTAAAAAAGAAGCAGATCCATGCCATGCATCCTTAGTTGTATCAGCCCGATATAATAATGATAATTGGTAATTATGCTCACTTACTTCATAGGGCTGATCGGATTGCTTAGTTTTGTCTAAAGCATACACTTCACTTCTCAGTAAATGCCCTTGAAATGCTTGATAAGCCTCTCGCAATGTCTTATTATCGCTAATGGAAAAATGAAAACTATTGCCAGGCAAGTGATAAGCACGGGTATCTTTTTGATAAAACTCAGTTGCCAAATGTTGGTAGAAACTATTGTCTGTATCCACAACACCAGAAAAATACCATTGCCTAGTGTAAGCCGTGGGTTGATCAAGTGTGTTGCTGGGCAAACTGGTTTGTTCATCGTCCCAAAATTCGATGTAAGCAAAGCCTCTAAATTTTCTTGCATAGGAATCATAATAACCCTCATGGTAAGCGTGGCGTACAGTTGAGCTTGATCCTGTTAAATTATCTATTACTTGAATTTTATCAACCACTTGTATTGGAAAGGGCACATTGGTTTTCCATGGTTTTTTTTGTACTTGATCAGCGAGAAAGAACGCAACTGAAGAACAATGTGATATTTTATATTCTCCGCCATAGCCATTACTACTGTGGCATAGTAAATGTGGCTTTCCATTGGTGGCAAAATCATACCAAACAGGGTCAAACCCTGGTGTTGACAATACAAAGCCCAAGCTACCCGCTCCCTTAATATCGCTAATCCAAACTTTAGAGTGATTGTTATAAGGAATTTTGAGCGCTATGGTAATAGGGGCAGAAAATCCATTGCCCGACTGATTAAGGAAAATATAAAAATTATCGGCATTAAAGTAAAGAATATCAGTTGCACCAGAGCCATCAGTATCAACCAAGTACAATCGACTTGAATCAAAATCTTTAAAGTTAGGTGCATTGTCAAACACGACTTTTTCGGAGAATCGCCCCCAACCTAAAGAAGCCCAACTTTCCACACTTTTGTTGGTAATTCTAATGCGATGAATTCTACCATCGCCAAATAAATCACCAAAACCTATCCAGTGTTTTGCATCGTGACTAAGGAAAGGAACATTACTGCTGTTTTTGAGTCGATAAGGCTTGGCAAAGCCTTTTTCATCCAAACCTATATAAACAATAATAGTGTCTTGATGGATTTGAATCAAACCACTTTGTCCATTTCCATTAATATCAATATGCTCATTGGCACCTACTTGATTAACAAATTCTGCACTATATTGTGCAAAATTTTGATACGGGGAAAAATGCCCATTATCCGATTGTAAAAAGAAGCCACCGTAAAGTGTATTACCATACACAAAGTCTAATTTACCATCATGGTTTAAATCGGCAAAACTTTCTGTGCGTATATCACGATGAAAACTTGGGATATTAATGGGTGTAAATTTTTTATATTTACCGTCACCTAATGGTTGGGCATATAAAAAATTACCCTCATCTTTATAAACAACACCAGGAATCCCGTTACCTTTTAAATCAATAAATTCAAAATTATGACCCCCCTCCAGCATACTCAAATGGTTGGGCAATGCTATATCCTTGTAGTCATTCACACTAAAATTATGCTCAACATAATCAAAAGTGGTGGCTGGCAACTTTTGTGTTTGATAGGCGTTATTTTCTTTTCTATAGCCTGTTTGATAGTAGGAAACTAATTGACTAAAACCTGCCAGTTTTTCTGTTTGATAAGTAAAGCTATAACTGTGATTCAAAAAAGGCTGCCCTTCATTTTCTGTTGGAAATTGATGATAAATTAAGATGTTTTGACACAAGCGGTAACAGCGCCTTTCAAAGCCAGCTGAATAATGAGAAAAAGGATCGGATCTTAGCGTCCATTTTTTAGGGGCACTTTCTGGGTGGGACAAATCATATTCACCATAATCAAATACCACTTTATAGGTGTAAGAATCTTCTTTGGCAGATGTTTCACGCCAGTTGCCATACTCAATACTAGCAGGGTAGACATTGGCACCAACGACTCTATTTTTTTCGCTGGGTAAGGTTTTGTCGACGCCAATACTGTCCTCTCGCTTGTAATGATAAAGAATATTGTTGCCTTTTGCATCTCGGCTACTGCTAATATTCCACTGTAAAATCCTTTGTTTGGCGTTGGGATCAACTATTTTGTCATTATCGTCTTTACCATAAATATGCACTGTACCCGTATGGTCTGTTATTTCCCAATACGAACTAGGGTCAGCGGTTAACAGTTGTTTAATTTTAGAGAAGCCCGATTCAATCCTTGGCATATAGGAAATGACAAGGGTTTTATCAACCGTTTCCCGTTTGATTTCCAATAATTCACCCAGTTCACTAGCAGTAAAAGTATCGTCATCATCATAATTAGGTACTCCATAGTCTAGGTTTCTGGTGATATGGGGCAGGGTTAGATTAAAACCCAACCCGAATACTTCCATACCCGATCCTGAGTTATAGGACAAATGTAGTGATGGTTTTACACCTCTTGCATTTGGCATTCCCAATGGAATGCCAAACGAGCCTTCGCCTTGATTACCTACTTCGTAGCTGCCTGTTCTTGTACTGAAAGATCCACCGCTTTTGGGGATGGATAATTTTGGCATGGTTATTGGCTTCATTTTATATGGTCGGCTTCCCACAACACAGTGCCATCAATTCAATTTTTATTAACTTCTTTGGGTCAAGAAAGCCATTTTTAAGCATTTTCTTAAAATCTTTATCTATATTCATGGCAGTCAAATCAAATGATAATGTCCAATTTGTGTCAATGGTATCTTGGGTGCTATTTTTCTCTAAGCCTAATTGAGTTGCCCAGCCAATACCAATCACAGTACTAGTTGAAACCTTTTTACTGCTTTTTGAGCACCAATATTGACCAAATACATCTTCACTATCGCCATCTGACACCTGGTTGGTTATATTGACGGGAAACTCTTGATTGTTAACATTTAGCGACAATATTAGAGTCTTTGTGGGAATAGTGATATTGGAACTAGTGGTAATCTTAAAAATAACGGAATCCAAGCTTACAGAATTAAAATACTTTAATTCTCTAGCGTTAAAATCAAATTTAAGTTGTTGCTTTTTGACATCAGAATGATCTTGCATAAAAGCTTGCCAATTACTAGAAAAACTTTGAACTAAATTATAATAAAGTGCAGTTGGATAATCGGCACTATTTGCTAATGCATTATTTACTTCATTAGCAAAATTCCTGCCACCGTCCATTGCAGTATAGCGAATATTGATAATAACATCTGAAATACTGCTGTAATCAATTTTATTATTTTTTGGCGGCATGGAGAGGCTCCATGTTGAGACTGCTCCCGTATTTTCAAAAGGTAGATACAATTCATCTTTAAAGTCAAGCTGGAACAAACCTGAGTCTTCAATGCCACGAGAAATAGCGATTTTTTGATTACCACGCCAATCTTGACGAATGCTTTTTGGCATTGGTTTTGATTTGGTGGGTTGCCCTAATAAATATTTAACCGCATTAATATCGGCATCTAATACCACGGAATTATGTAATTGCGATAAGATTGCATGGATATTTTGATAAGGACCAATAATGGCAGGAATACTAATAGAAATGCTTTTAATTTGACGCTGATAGTGCCCTGGAAAATCGTAATCAAATGATCTTTCAGTCAAAACAAAGGTGCAGTCTCCTTTGTTTTTAAAATTAATTAATGCTTGTGGTGCAAAAGCACTTAAAGAAATAGTTTTTTCTATTTCTAGCTTTCTATTGCTTAAATAAGTTTTATAAGATTGCTCCATTGATGTCAAGCTACTAAGTAAACTTTCCCCTGCTAATAACCCCCTATGTGCAGAATCCCAATAAATGATATTAATGAATTCCTGTTCATTATTTAATTCAAATTGATATGCTTTTTGTGCCAATACAGCGGTTTCTAATGCCAATTGATATTGCTGATGATACAAAGCAGCAATTCGACCTGATAGCCATTGATAAAGCGCTTCGTTAGTGAATTTATGTTGTAAATAATCAGCAATGGCTTTATTTTGTTGAATTTGTGTTGTGTGATTAATTAAATCTTGTTGGGCTGTTTTAATTCTAACCTCACTCGCTGAAATTTGACTTTGTATTTCTTCTGCTTGATCTTTTGCTTGTGTTGAGGAAAACACCCATTCTTGTTTGCGTCTATCATAACTACCATTTGTTAGTAGTCTTTGTGATCTATAACTAGCGTAGTTTGAGATACCCTGTAATCCTGTAGCAATAGCTGATACTGTCCCGCCCAGTTGAACACCGCCATAAGTCAAGGCAAAAGGAGATCCGTTCTGGGGGACGCCATAAGCAATTGAGGCGGCAACAGAAGCGACAGAAGATGCGATAGAAAACCCTAAGCCAACATCTTCCAGTGTTTGGGCTTCTGATTCATAATGAGAAATATTTTCAACAATTAACCTGTCATAATACTGTTTTTTATCATAGGTAGATTTCAAACTGCTGTTCAATCCATCTAAAACATTTTGTTCTTGTTCAATGCTGTCTTGTTTTAGGATGCTAATTAAATTTAATGCCACCCCTTCTTGAGTGGTGTGCAATAAAGATAGATTTTCTGCATCGCATTTTTCTAAATTACCCTCCAATAATCTACCCATTGAAATCACATTATCAATACACTGCCTAGCCAATTGCACAATAGATGCAAAACGGTAAATAGGGACATCACCTTGATGTGGGCTAGCATTCAAGGTGTTCCCTCCTGATGCTACAGCCCTAATTAAGTCTAGTGGATTGATGGGTGGTGCAAACAAGGCTAATTGCTGAAAATTACCCTCAATATCTAAACTGTTGTGGATCTTACGCAAACGGTCTGCAATTGTATCCCAGCGCGCTATTAATTGACTATTTTCTGGGATGCAAAAGTAACTGTTTAAATCGTTAAACGGCTGGTGTATTGCTTTCACTGTTGGCGTATTTTTAAAGCTAAATTGGTTTTCCATATCAACCAAAAACTCTGGAATGGGGTTTTTCCTGTATTTATTTAATATATCTGTAAAACTAGCGGATGTTTGCTGATGTTTAGCACCTAAATCCTTTGGTTTGGCGCCCAGTAAGTCGTCAGCATATAGATACAACATAGTTGCCTCATTAATCGATTCACGCGTATCAATGGTAAATAAACTGTCACCCCACTGAATCAAAATATCAACATATAACATTAACACATATTTTTCAAATGCACCAATTCTAAGTCGTGCAATAGCAAAAGGATCAAAAGGGTCATCTTCATACTGCTGGATGGCAGGGTTTCCATCGGTTAACAATTGCTTAATAGTTTGCAATGTGTGATTGCGAAAAGGTTGGAAATTCCAATAATGGTTAACTGGACTAAGTAAAAGATAATTGCTTAATATGTCTCTTATCATTAGCGTTTGCGCTTTACTTAACTTTAAAAAACTTAAGTCTTCATTGCCTTTGTAATTTTTATTAACATCACCATTTTTGTCAATATAAGGTTTGTCATCTAAGTTGGTATTTTGCAATGTCTTAAAGATAGTAGCTGACACAACTTCATTAATTTTTTTTGGTGCCTTATCGTGAAAGGTTGTTGGGGTTATGTGCTTGCGTTTTTTAGAAGGATTGAAAATATGCCCAAGCCAATCAATCGCCTCTTCAAATTTATTTTGATTACTTAGATTTTTAGCGATTAGAATAGGGGCATGGAAAAATAATTCCCAATAATACTGGGCGTAAGGTCCTTGCGCAAAATCAATTTGATCGTTTTTTAGGATACTAGGTAATTTAGCGCCTTTAGGAGGAATTAGGTCGGTGATTGTATTACCTTCAGTCATTGGAATTTGTTGATTTTCTAATGATAACACCTGATCAATGTTAGTCGTAGTAAATATTTTTTGTAGTTGTTTAAAGGCAGGTGTACCCATGCGAATAATATCATAATCTATCTCTCCGCAATCGTTTAGACTGTATTTAGTATTAGTTAATTCTGAAGGATAAGGAGTATTTTGAATATCAATTTTTGCATTGCAATTTATAATTTGAGTAAATATATTTTCAAACTCTCTGTCTGTTAGTTGAGCATTTTTGATCGCGCCAACAGATGCTAGATAAGTTTTAAATACTTGGAAACCTTGGTCAGCAACCATTGGATAACTAAGACAAAAATTGCCATCTATGAAATTTTTGACCCTTAAGGCTTGATAAACAGCATCAGATATCTTGTTTCTCTCAGCTATGTTTTTTCTATCTACCAAAGATTCAGCAAAAAAATTAGTACGAATATAAGGAGCGGAACACATAATGTTAAATATTTTTTGAACCGTTCCAAGATCCACTGTCAATTTTAGCTTGGTAGCGATATAGTCGCGTAAACCTTTCCAGGCATTAACTTTCATATCTTGTACGAATTTATCTGTATTTGCAAAGCCATAAGTTATACTGTCTAAAAGGGAATGAAAAGCCTTCTTGAAGCCACCAGAGCCATTAACAAAGGGCGTTACAATATAATTATCTACAACAAAAGCCGAAAACATTTTTCTTGCTACGCTGCCAGATATGGGTGACCCCTGTATCACAAAACTGCTGTCAACCAATAAAGGTGTGTTATAAGACAGGTTGGGGGAAATAATGCTAGATTGTTTTATTTTTTTTGATTGTAGGTTTAAAAACCAAGAACTTGATTTATTCTTATGCAAAAAAGCGCCCGATTTATTTTTTATAGAAAATTGCCTACTCTGTTTGACATCAATATTAGCGAATAACATTAGTGCCTTGTTATTTACCCCTGTCATTAGTAATTTATCAACAATATCAAGCATTTCTGGAGATGGGGCGCTACCAATTATAGCTGATATTTGTGCGATTTTTTTGTCCTTGCTCGTCAAAAGGGAGTATTTTGCCGTTGCATAATAACTGTTTCCTGCTTGTTCTATGCAACCCTCCTTAGTTGCACTATCAATAAACTGCTTAAAGCTCATTTTTATGGATGGTAAAATATTTATTATGTTATAAGGTTCTAATACTATAAGTTGTGTATTTTGTGCGTCATTGCCAAACTGAAGATTGCTATATATATTGCCCGTTAAATTAGCATATAGTGAATCATTATAAGTGTTGTCGACAATAACAAATCTTTTATCCTTATTTAAAAAATATGATATGGAAAGGGAATTAGAAGCACAAGCTCCAACCTTTACATCTGTCTTCTCCAAGTATTGATTAAATACCCTAATGCCAATATAAGGAATGGCTATGTTAGCAACGTAGTCTCCACTGTTATAACTGGAAAACTTTGTTAACAGTTCAAATAAGTGTGCTTCAAACTCCTCTAAAACCCCTATAGTTTCTGGTAATAGATTAATCTTCGCAATGTCCGACCTTGATGGCTTATTGATAAATGGGCCGTAATACACAGCAATATCATCATCAATGCAACTTACATAAACGGTATTCCAATCGTCAGAATCCATATCTGAAAATAAACCTGCAAACAACCGATAGCTGCTATCGGCATTCTCATACTGATTAACGCCAATGAAATTTTTGTCGTTAACATAAACAACTTCTTCGGCTATTAATGTTTGGGCTATCTCCCAAGACTTGTCCTCTTTAAGGAAAGAATACTTAACTGTGGCTTTGTAAACATCTAAATCATTGGTGTTAACTTCGCCTGATCCATCTGACTTGCTACTTTTTGATGAAACGGTAGAAGAGTTAATTTTTTTAATTTCTACCCAAAACAACATCAACTTGCCAGAATAATAAATAGGCGTAACGCTCTTGCTGTTGTTAATGCTGATATCCGTATCAATCCACAGAGACCAAATACCGTTACTCTGAAAATCAAAATCATCATTCAGTTCGTAAGTATAAGTGCAATAATAATATTTTGGCGGATGCGTTTTACTAACCGCAAAGAAATAATAAACTGCTTGCTTGTCATTTTCAGTGTAATAACTAGAGAAATAATTCAAATCTACAAGTTGCTCAAAATCCTTAAAATATTTTTTAAACGCTGCTTCTACAGATTCTGCAGTAATGCCACTTTGTAACAAAGTTTGAGAAAAGTCTTGAAATGCCTTGGATTGGTTTTTCCTTAAAGTAGGCTCCAAATAATTTTCTGGATAGAGGTAAATTTCCCTATTAGCTTCCCAAATACGATAATTGCTAATCCATTGCCACCATGCTTCTTCTATCTCAATCTTATCAATGTGTTGTTCAATACTAAGTTTGACTCGTTGTAAATAAAGCTGAGAAGCGTTAATCGCTTCTTTGATGTAGGAAGTGCTAATTTTTGCTGAAACATTAACATCTGTAAGTAAAAATTCAGACAAATTCCCCAGAGAGTTTATATCGGGATAAGTTTTTGCCAAAGTCCAAATAGCAACTGTTGCTGTAACATCGCGCTTCTCCTCTAGCACACTCTCCGATATGATTTGTGTTGCCACTTGAAAGTTACTGGGCGTATAACATGACTTTAACTGTGTAAGTAGTAAACTTTCTGCCCCTGACATGTCTGGACTAGTGCCTGTGGTTTTGTCAGATAAGGAAAACAGCATATTTACATTGTTTCCAAGACTACTGGTTAAAGAAAAGATGCTGTCCACTAAAGATAAAAAAGCCGCAACAGATTCCCCTTTGTAGCGTGCTAACACTGCTTGAACTTGATCGTTATCCCAGTTGGTTATATGGTGCAGTATTTTGTCTGCATCTTTTGATTTTTCACATTTTTTCTCTATATAATCAATAAAATTATTGTCGGTATCATTAAATTTGTTTTGCAAATCTCTAAAGGCAACCAATCCCTGTAATTGCGTTAGATTTATGCTTATTTGTGTAATTTGAGTTGCTGGAAATGTGATAAAACCATACGCTATTGGGTATTGAGCGATACTAGACAGTAATTCAGCATTATTAAACTGCAAAAGCTTGTTAAGTGTTAGAAGGCGTGAAAAATTAATGATTAGTGTTTGAACAGTGATAATATCATCAGTGGTCAAAAAAGCAACTATCCATTGTTTAGAGCCACTCGTATGGGTATTCATATCAAACAACACCTTCATTGTTTCTTGGGTGGTATTTAAAAAACCAGCCACACTATTGATAAGCTTGGTTGTTGTTGCATCGGTTGGGTTTTTGTCTTTATCCAATGACAATACAATTAATTTTTTAACAGAAATAAACCATTTAGGTAAATCTTTTTGATGAAACCCTAAATCAACATAACGACTAATGCTGGCATTGATAATATAATCCACCTTAAAGGCATTAATGTTATGTTTTTGCATCCATAATGCAGCATTGACTAATGCTATTAAATCATCAATTGGATTCTTATGAGTATCTATGCCTGCTTGGGGTTTGTTTAGAATTTGAGCAATAACAACAAACTCAGGAATGCTAATATTTAGCCATATTGCAATAGAGCTATAAGAATACAATAACGATAAATTTTCAACACTCAATGGTAGCTGTTGTGTAGAAATATTAAGTATTTTTAAAGTGTATGTACCTAATGTTAATAAATCCGCTTTCCCTAAGCCAAATTGGTTTAGGATATTAATTACTGGCAAGGGTATTTCTTTTTCAGATAAGTCCCAAGTTTGTACTGTGTCCTTATAAAAAAGAGGATTACCCGCATAGGAAGGGTGGTAGGGACTGTTGTTATTCGCACTATTAAAGATAACATCAAAAGGTGCTGCAGATACAGCATCAGCACCAACGCCGTAAGTTTTGATAATTCCTAAGCTGTTTAATATATTGGCAACAGGCTGTTGCAATAAATCAGCTAATTGGTAAATTTTACCAACCGTCGCTAAATCATCGCCACACAAAGCGTCAATACGATTTTGTTGTGTGCCACTATCATAAGGCGCTAGACCGCTCATTAAGAATTCTGCCACATTCAACAGCCAGTCCGTATCCTGAAATGAAAGCCCTATGTAGCGAGAAAAGCGAATAAAACGCCCAATCATATCAAGATTATCAACAATAACAGTGCTATCGCCTTCTACATTTAAGTTTTTAATAATATCATCTTTGATATAAAAATAATGTTCGGTAATGGATTCATGTTTGGCAAGATGTTTACAGATGTAAAAATTAACCGCATTTGTTGTTTCCGTATCAACATTCAGATTTTGCTTAAGTAAATCAAGTAATTGACTTGCGTCAATATCTGCTTGCTTGGAAAGAACTGTGGGTGCCTCCATATTTGCTAAAGAAGTTGGATCATCAAGCCCCCATAATTCAGCCTGTGCTTTTGCATCTGTAACTACCGTCATTACTAGCGTGTGTTGATTCGGTGACAATGTCAATATTTCACGATAAAAATATTTCGCATCTACCTGCAATGTTTTGTAAATAGTTAATAAGCTCAATCCGGCTTGTTCAAGCCCAGAATGAACTTGTATTAATGGCAAACAAAAGGGCAGGACGAATGGGTAAGTAGCAGTATCCAGCCAAGCAACATAATTAGATTGCGCATCATGGATAAGGCTTTGTAACAATTCCTCAATTCTTTCGTTGACAATCTTTAATTTCAGAACCTCGGTAGTGGTATTTTCCTGTGTTAATTTAAGTTTTTTTATATCGGGTCTTCTGTCAAAAAAATGTAAGCCTTTAGGAATACTAGAGACATTGGCGTCGCTAATATAAACTTGAGTAATGCGCATTAAATCTAACAAATAAGCAGCTGGGCCAAAAATAGAGCTGAACTCAGAACAGTCATAATAATCTAAATCACCAAATAACATTTCATAACTGGGTAAATCTTCAAAACTGGTAAAAATATCAGGATCTGCAGTAAATGCTTTAGTATTAGAAAATCCACTAGACGGGTGTAAATTCTTCGCATTCGCCATTATATGCATACTCGCAGATCTAATGGTATGAGCAACTTTGTAAGCCTCCTTTAACTGCTCACTATCAGGGAAATCTTGACATAATTGCAAAAACTGCTGAAGGGGCGTTATTGCAATATGATTGGCAGAATCAAAGCCTTTGTTTGCAAAATAAGTTGCTGTTTCGCTAGATACATTTAATCGCATCAATCTTTGATGTTTAGCGAGTTGCTTCCATTCTTCACTGTTGTGAGTAAGATTATGTTTTTTTAAGGTTGCTTTGTCAAATAAGTTGATAGTTTTAATGTTCAATTTTCTCTCCTTTAAGGGGCTTTATGTTATTTATACAGGGGTTTTGTTGCATTTTTCTTTTGAAAAATAATACTAATTGCTTGGCAAGGCATCGAGTAACTTGGCTGAATAAAGTATTTCCACTGTTACATCTGGGTCATCAATTTGACAAGAAACAGCTTCGGCAACAGCATCAATAGTCACTTGAGAGGCTTTTTCATTAAACATAATGTAAAAACCATCCGTATCTCTTTCAGTATAAAAATCACGAATCCGCACATTAGTGACTTTAATTCCATGGTTTGGAGAAGTAATACTTGGATGAATATCACCAGCACAGTGCTCGGTTGATGTGTAAATAACACTCCCATTTTTACGGTAAATAATCGTATAGTCATGCCTCTCAACAGAGAAAACATCCTCTGTTGTATATTTGCCAAATGAAGCTCTTTTGCCTACATCACCTTCATTAACAAAAATTACCCCATTGTCGGCAAGTATAGAAAAATAAGGGCCATAAGTATGCTCATGTGTCGTAAGACCAAATTTCACTTGTCTATCAGTTTGTCCTATACTAAGACTGATACAGCCATCATGCTTCATGTAACTTGATGAATAGAAATAAGCCAAATCCCAACCCGAATCCGGGCCAATAAAAGTAAAAAGTAATGTGTCAACGCCTATAACTGTATAGCCTCTACCTAAGTCAAACTTTGGTATTTTATCTTGATTAATAGTCGCAACAACAGTGTTGTTGTAACTTACCTCTCGGGTTGCTTTATTCAAACTAACGCCTTTAATGCTCTTGATCCCAAACAAACCATCGCTAGGATAATAAGAAGCGCACTGTAGCATATCAGTAACCGAGGCACCCCTATCCGCAGAAGTAACACAAAAATGCATATCTTTAGTTGATTTAATGGTTGATATATAAAAAACCATTCCATTTTTCAAATAGGTAATAACATCACCACATCTTTTAACAGAGAATACATCGCTAACTGTAGGATTGTCAAATGAAGGCAAAGATTTCGGAGTATTTCCGCTTTCCCTAATAGATATAACCCCATTATTTGAAAATATGGCGTAGTTAAGAACAGAGAGGTAATGACTTGAGAAGTCAGCAGCAAGACCAAACATCACTTGTTTGTCAGTTTGCCCAAACCTAAGAGAAATATGTCCTTCTTTAAGAGTGCCTGATGAATAAGCTATGCTGTTATACCAGCCATCAGGATTAGAGGTGTTTATTATTTTGTCTTTAGTAATTTCACAACCCAAACTTTGATCAAATGTAGGTGCAGAAGACCCCTCAGCGGCAGGATAATAATTATGTTGTAGCACATCGGTAACCGAAGCACCTCTATCTGCAGAAGTAAAACAAAAATGCATATCTTCAGTGGAATTAATACATGACACATAAAAAGTAACTTCATTTTTAAGGTAGGCAATAGTATTGCCGATTCTTTCAACAGAAAAAACATCGTCAACTGTATATTTGTCAAATAAAGGCAAAGATGGAGTATTTCCGCCTTCCCTAATAGACAGAACCCCATTATTTGAAAATATGCCGTAGTTAAGAACTTCGTAAGAATAAGTTGAGAAAGTATCGGAAAAACCAAACATCACTTGTTTGTCAGTTTGCCCAAACCTAAGGGAAACACGCCCATCTTTAATAACATTTGATGAATGAATATAGCTACTCTGCCAGCCATCAGGATTAGCGATATCTGTTATTGTGTTGTTATTGGTAATTTTACAACCCAAATTGTGGTCAAATACAGGGATGAATATACCTTTTTTTGAGCTAGATGTCTTAAAACGCAAAGCCAAATGATCCAAATCCGGGATGTTTGTAAAAGTAACAAGATTTTGATCAGCTGGAGCTGGCACAACGCCATCAAGTATAGACACAGGTACAGGCATGGTGAGAGTTTTTACACTTTTACTACCTTCGGCATTTACCACACTCAAAGTTACCTCTTGTGCATCGTCCGAAAAACTAACATTAACCGCCTTGGTTACTGCTTCAACGCCTTCCTTGGTGGCAACTTCATTAAAAATAATGATCAACCCTTGTTTTGCCATATCTTCAACTGAATTTCCAATGCCAATAACGACGCCGTTATACGATATTTTTCGGGTATCGGTTTGAAAACTAACTTCATTAATTTCTTTGATATTAAAGTGAGTCAGTTTTGGGTGTATTGTATTGAAGATAACATGCAAATTATTATATATCTCACAAGTAATAGACAAATCTTGACATTTTTCAAATAATGTTAAATCATAAGTTTTAGGAATAGATCCCTTAAGTACTGGCGGTGAGTCGTTTTTGGTAGGCATAAATAGCTTGTCCTTGTGTAATAAATGATAAATAGCAGTTTTTAAAAAATATATAATACCACTAAAATATTTTGAAATAAAATTAATTAGACCCCCAAATCCAAAAATAGAACCACCCAACCCAAAAAATACCAATCAAAATCCTAAAAAACCACCCCATTCAAGTCTTGCATCCATAAAAATACAGACAATACCCCCAATTTGATAAGATCAGCACAA
>CAJHVP010000105.1_pt1 | contig 18445 bp, 23 predicted proteins | sample 9196921 | NCBI WGS metagenome assembly CAJHVP01 (sample SAMEA7706184, study PRJEB36976) | symbiont metagenome | biome: Marine hydrothermal vent biome [ENVO:01000030]; feature: Bathymodiolus gill tissue material [ENVO:01001393]; material: Bathymodiolus-dominated oceanic mussel reef...
CTTGAATGCTGAGGTATATTTTGTTCGTTTTTTACTCATTTTTTTACTCCGATTTTTTTGTTTAGTTTAACTCGTTCGAAATAAGAAAGTTTAAATTGTTGTCTGAAATTGTTGGGGTTTTATAGTTGTATTATAAACCTATTTTTTAGCAGTTTTCTTCTTAGGCTTAGTTTTAGCTTTGATTTTTCCAGCGATTGCTTTTTTACATTCTTCAAGCGTTAAATCTGCTGGGATTTTATCGCCGAAGACTTTTTTGATGGTGATGTTTTTTTGTCCTTTGCCTTTTTTCTTGCCGTTCCAGATGTAGGGACCAAAACGACCGTTGAGGACTTGGATGTCAGAATCGTTGAAAGTTTTTATGATGCGTTCGGCGTCAAATTTTTCTTTGGCTTTGATGAGTATTAGCGCCTCATCAAGGGTGACTTCTTCAGGAGTGATTTCTTTAAGAGAGACATATTTTTTGCCGTATTGGATGTAAGGACCGAAGCGACCGTAGTTGGCTTTGATAATGCCAAAGTCGTCAGTTTCACCAACAGTACGAGGCATATTGAATAATTCTAGTGCCTCTTCTAGTTTGATGGTTTCAATGTCTAATGAGCCTCTGAGTGAGGCAAAGATGGGTTTTTCTTCATCATCTTTGTGTCCGATTTGTGCAAAGGCGCCGTATCTGCCAAAGCGTACACTAACGGGTTTGCCACTTTTTGGGTCGGTACCGAGTTCGCGCATACCGTGTGTTTCTTCTCGGGAAATATCAGCAGCATCTTCGACTTTTTGGTGGAAGGGCTGGTAAAAATTTTTGACCACGCCCTGCCATGGGACATTTTGTGTGGCAATGGTGTCAAAATCAGACTCTAGTTTTGCAGTAAATTGATAATCAACAATCTCACTGAAATATTTAACTAAGAAGTCATTTAGTAAATAGGCAACACTGGTTGGGAATAGTTTGTTTTTTTCAGCACCCGTCCTCTCAACAGGGGTTGATTCAGAAATTGCACCATCTATAATTTCAATTTTGTGGTATTCACGCTCTACACCTTCGCGCGTTTCTTTAGAAACATAACCTCTGTCTTGCACGGTAGATACCATCGTGGCAAAAGTTGACGGCCTACCGATGCCCATTTCTTCAATTTTCTTCACCAATGAGGCTTCAGTATAGCGTGGCTTGGCACGAGAAAAACTCTCTCTAGCGCTAAAATTAGCAATGCTTAATGCGTCGCCTTTGTTTAAATTTGGCAACAGCTTGTCATCTGAAGACAGATAATCATACACACTTAAAAATCCAGGGAATATTAAGATTTCACCATTGGCAATAAAATTCTCAGAGCGATTAGAGATGTTAATTTTAATTTGTGTTTTTTGCAACTGGGCATCACTCATTTGGCAAGCTAATGTGCGCTTATAAATAAGTGTGTAAAGTTTTGCCGCTTGACCTTCTAAGCCAAAAATCTCTGACTTGGTAAGGTCAGTTGGGCGAATGGCTTCGTGCGCCTCTTGTGCGCCTGCATCTTTGGTTTTAAACCTTCTTTCTTGGTGATAATCACGACCAAATTCTTTTTCAATCACTTTACCAGCGGCTTCGATGGCTGTTTCAGAAAGCGTGAATGAGTCTGTTCTCATATAAGTAATCGCACCTTCGCGGTAGAGACCTTGTGCCAATGTCATGGTTTGCTTGACTGAAAAGCCTAATTTTTGCGAGGCTTCTTGTTGTAGTGTAGAAGTGATAAAAGGGGGCTTGGGTGTGCGCTTTGAAGGTTTTTTCTCAATTGATGCGACGCTGAGTTTGGCATCTAAAAGCGCTGTGGCAAATGCCAATGCCTCATCTTTTTTGTTGAAATCCGCACTCAGTTTTACTTCAATGAGTTCGCCTGCATCATTGACTAAATCTGCTTTAACCTTATAAGTGTTTTCACAGGTATGGTCGATAATTTCTCTTTCTCTTTCTACCACTAAACGCACTACTGGGGATTGTACTCGGCCGGCTGAACGGGCACCTGAGATTTTGCGCCATAGAACTGGTGAGATCTCAAAACCTACTAATCTATCAATAATGCGTCTGGCTTGCTGTGCATCAACTAAGTTGTAGTCCACTATTCGTGGCTCGGTGATTGCACGGGTAATCGCACCTTTGGTAATTTCATGGAAAACAATTCTTGGCGTGTTTTTTGGCAGGTTGAGTGCCTCTAGCAAATGCCAAGCAATGGCTTCTCCTTCGCGGTCCTCATCCGTTGCGAGATAAATTTTATCAGCGGCTTTTACATCCTTGCGTAATTGTGTAACGACTTTTTTTTTGTCTGCGGTGACTTCGTAGGTAGGTTTAAAGTTATTTTCAATATCAATGCCCATGCCTTTTTTAGGCATATCACGAATATGACCGATACTTGATTTAACGGTATAGTCTTTGCCTAAGAATTTTTCAATGGTTTTGGCTTTGGCGGGGGACTCAACAATGACAAGATTTTTTGCCATTATTGAACCGTGTGATTGTCATCAAGAAACATAATGGACTCTAACCATTGTGGTGATACTTCTTCATCGTCGCTATTGCCAAGTATCATCATTACCACCCATTTGAGGTCGTCTAAAGATATGGTGGAGTCGCCCAGTGACATAATTTGGTCAATAATCATTTCACGCTGGTTAGCGTCAATTTGACCCATGTTCTCCATAAATAATAGAAAGCCACGAGATTTTGTGTCAAGTTTTAATTTTTCCGCTTCGCTATAAATGCGCATACTGCCATTAGCACTGCCAAATGGTTGGGTTTCGCCATCTTGCAAAGCGGCAATGTTCTCTAACCAGCTGAGTGCTTTGTCAATGCGTGTAATCTCAAATCCAGCATCTGAAAGGTGTGCCTTTAAGGCGGTATCGTCAATTTCTTGAGACGAATCTTGCTCTGCTACTTCAAACAGATAATCAAACATATAAGTTAGCACATCAAGAATATTATTATTTGTCATAAAACCTCACTTTAATATATAACCAAAGCCATCAACTTTTTCTACTGCGTCCTTGAGCTCTAATAAAAGCAACTCTTGTGTGACTATTTGGGGGCTCAAACCACTTTTTTCAACTATTTCATCAATATTTATAGCATCGTAACTCAAGTATTTTAATAGCACAGAAGAATTATTGTGCGTGTATTTTTCAGAAGTGGTTGAATTATTTTCTTGATCTGGCTCTGGCAAGTCGATTTGTAATTCATCAAGGATGTCCTCAACGCTTTCAACCAATTTAGCGCCTTGTTTGATAAGGTGATGACACCCTTGCGACAATGGATTGTGGATTGAACTAGGAATAGCAAATACTTCTTTGCCTTGTTCGGCGGCTAGTTTGGCAGTAATCATTGTGCCACTTTTGATACTGGCTTCAACCACTAAAGTGCCTAAACTCAACCCGCTGATAATACGATTGCGTCTTGGAAAATTAGTGGCAGTGGGCGCGGTGCCAATATAAAATTCAGATACCAGAGCGCCTTTGGTTGAAATCTGATGTGCCAAAGACTTGTGTTTTGCTGGATAGATTCTATCAAGTCCTGTGCCACAAACGGCAATGGTTGGTTTGTCGGCTTCTAAAGCACCAATGTGTGCACTGGCATCGATACCACTCGCCATACCAGAAGTTATCACAATACCTAAGTTTGATAGAGACTTGGCAAATTCATGTGCATTTTGCTTGCCACCAGAGCTTGGATTGCGACTACCTACAATAGCGAGTTGTGGCAAGGTTAAGCATGACACATCGCCTCTGACATAAAGCAAGGGTGGCGGGTCGGAAATGGTTTTGAGTTGTTCAGGATAGCCGTTATCAATTAAAGTGAGAATATGGCAGTCATCGGCTTTGACCCAATCAAGGTCTGCTTGCACCAACGAAGTATCGTTTTGTTCTATAAAGTCAAGTGTCTCTTGGCGAAATACGCCACAGGCTTTGCGCTGGGTTGTAGAGGCTAAAAACACTTGCTCAGGTGATTCGAAAACTTTGAGAGCCTTATAAAAGGTGCGCGTGCCAACATTCGGTGCTCTTAATAACATTAACCAATAAACCAAATCCATTCTGTGTCCCACACTATTCAAAGAATTGCCACTTTTCATTGTAACATCAATATGGTATTTGGGTGGATATTATGGTAAAATTGCGCCTTTTATTTGACTGTATTAACATTATGAAACAAAAAAGAACCTTTCAACCGAGTGTTATTAAGCGTAAGCGCACACATGGTTTTAGAGCAAGAATGAGCACCAAAGCAGGTCGTGCAGTAATCAATGCTCGTAGAAGAAAAGGGCGTAAGCGTTTAGCTGCCTAGTGTCTTTCGAGTTGGCGCGCGCGGCTAGAATTCTTAAAGCCAATGAGTACACCCATGTTTTTAAGGGTGGCACACTGGCAAGGGGCAAACACTGGCAAGTTATTGCAAGACCACTTAAGGCATCAAAACCACGCTTGGGTTTGGCTATATCGAAAAAAGTCCATCGCTTAGCGATTGATAGGAATCGATTTAAACGCATTGCTAGAGAAACTTTTAGATTGCAGCGACAGTATTTAGATAGTTGGGATTTTGTGGTAATGGCAAGAAAATCAAAGCCAGTCAAAAATCCTGTTTTATCGGCAGAATTGCTTGATTTATTTAAAAAGGTAACAAAAAAATAATTTCGAATTATGCGTTATTTATTGCTTATCCCTATTAAATTTTATCAGTTATTTATCAGTCCGCTGTTAGGTTCTAACTGTCGTTTTGATCCAACTTGCTCTCAGTATGCATATGACGCTGTGAAAGCCCATGGCTTTTTCAAAGGACTTAGTTTAAGTGTTAAACGCATTAGCAAATGCCACCCTTGGCACGAAGGTGGTTTCGACCCAGTGCCCAAAAAATAAATACATTACATACCAATCATTATGAATCAAAAATTATTATTAAGTGTTGCTATTTTTTTTACAGTTTTCCTATTATGGGATAAGTGGCAAATTACACAAACGGTTGATGCCAATGGCAATGTTGTACACAAATCTGAAATCACCTCAGACGCACCAGCGCAAAATATTGACATACCAACAATCAATACGCAGGGTTTAGAAATTGATGTATCAATACCGAGTGTTGCCCAAAAAGGAGGTTTTACTACAGTAACTACTGATTTTCTTACGGTTGAAATTAGCCACAAAGGTGGCACAATTCAGAATGCTTTTCTAAATACTTACCCTGTAGAGTTGGAAGGTGATGAAAAATTTCAATTATTAAATGATGAAACGGGTGCGTTGTTCCAAGCGCAAAGTGGTTTAGCATCGCGTGACGATGCATTGCCAACACATTTGTCTGATTTTAGTTCGGTCAATACCAATTATCAATTGTCTGCTGATGAATTGGTTGTGCCACTTGTATGGCAAGGCAAAGACGGCATAAAAGTGATTAAGAATTTCCATTTTAAGAGGGGTAGTTATGTTGTTGGGGTTGATTATCAAATTCTCAACAATTCTAATCAGATCTTGCCAGTTAAGCCATATGTGCGCTTGAGCCGTAATGCTATCGACCAGTCGAATATGATGATGCCAACTTTTACTGGTGGTCTAATATATGACAAGAAAAACAACACCATACAAAAAAATGATTTTGAAGATTGGGGTGATTTTGATAAGCAAAATTCTATTGGTGGATGGATGGCAATGGCACAGCAATATTTTATGACCGCGTGGATTCCAAACCAAGATGAGCAACAGAATTTTTCTGCAAGCACAACTAGTGGTGTGTACAAACTAACCAATGCTAATCAACAAACTAATATTGCCGCTGGAAGTAGCGTAACACTCAGTACTAACCAGTTGTATATTGGACCTAAAGAGTATGGTAAGATTGAAAAAGTGGCAACTGGTTTACACTATACACTGGATTATGGTTGGTTAGATATTTTAGCCGACCCATTGTCTTGGTTGATTCATAAAATTAATGATGTTGTTGGTAGTTGGGGTTGGTCAATTATTCTTATTACTATGTTAATTAAGTTAGTTTTCTATCCACTCAGCGAAAAGTCTTATCGTTCAATGGCAAAAATGAGAAAACTGTCTCCAAGGCTTGCACAATTAAAAGAAGCTTATGGTGATGATAGACAGAAAATGGGTCAAAAAACCATGGAGTTGTATAGAAAAGAGAAGATCAATCCAGCTTCTGGCTGCTTGCCTATTTTGGTGCAAATACCCGTGTTTATTGCTTTTTACTGGATGCTACTCGATACAGTTGAGTTGCGTCAAACGGCATTTTGGTGGATGTTAGATTTATCAGTGATGGATCCATATTATATCTTGCCGGTTATTATGGGTGTTTCAATGTTTATCCAGCAAAAACTTAATCCACCACCACCTGACCCAATGCAGGCGAAGATTATGATGACACTGCCTTTTGTGTTTACCATTATGTTCTTGTGGTTTCCGTCAGGACTTGTGCTTTATTGGGTGTTCAACAATATCTTATCTATAACACAACAGTGGACAATTAATAAGCGAATTAATGGCTAATGTCTATCCTAGACAATTTTGATAAATATCAATATTGGCGGGATGAAAAACTTGCTAATGCAGTAAATAGCATTGAACAGTGTCTGCTTGAAATTGCAAACCCAAGTGTGCTAAGTACAGCTGAAAAAGATAAAATCCAGTATCTTTGTCGCACTAACAACTTTGCCTTATTTGAAATCAAAGCGCAGGATGACTATGCGCAAGCCATAGTGAAAATCAATCGTCAAGTAGGTTTGATTGATTATGACCAACACCTGTATGCACAAAATGATGGGCTGGCATATGTCACGCAAAGTAATAAGCAAGAACAACGCTCAGAATTTATTCCTTATACCAACAAGGCAATTGGGTGGCATACTGATGGTTATTACAATGCACAAAACAATCAAGTGCGTGCCTTCTCATTATTTTGTGTCTCGCCCAGTGCCACTGGTGGCGTTAATCAATGGATTGACCCACAGATGGTTTATTTGCTATTAAGGGAAGATAATATAGATGTCGTTAAAGCGTTGAGTCATCCACAGGCAATGAGTATTCCAGAGCATAAGATGGATGGACAAGTTAGACGCACTAAATCAACGGGGGCTATTTTTTTCATTGATGAGCCGAGTGTTGAGCTTTATATGCGCTACACGCAACGGAAGAAAAATATTGAATTCTTAGACTCCTTAGAGGTTAAACAGGCAGTTACTTTGTTAGATGATTTATTAAAAACTACAACGCCACATCATTTTGAATATACGATGAATGCCAATCAAGGACTGGTTTGTAACAATGTATTGCACAATCGTTCAGCATTTGTTGATGATCCTGAACATCCACGCCTCTTACTAAGAGGGCGTTATTCTAATAGGGTTTGTTGTTATAATTCTAAGCATGATTGAAAACCATTTGCTTGCTTTGGCAAAACAAGTTCCATCGCCAAATTACAACGAGCGCCCTAATGACGAGGTTTCATTGGTGGTTATTCATAATATTTCTTTACCACCAAAAGAGTTTGGCAATGATTATATTGAACAATTTTTTACCAATAAATTGGATTTTGGTGCACACCCTTATTTTCAAACATTGATTGGTATTGAAGTTTCCACGCATTTATTTATTAAACGCGGCGGCGAGATTGTCCAATTTGTACCATTTGACAAACGCGCTTGGCACGCAGGACAATCGAATTTTGTAGGACGAGAAAACTGTAACGATTTTTCTATTGGTATTGAGTTAGAAGGCAGTGATAATATTGCCTATGAAGCGCTACAATATCAAGTGTTAAAAACAATATTAGAGCAATTAAAATCACACTACCCAATAACAGATGTTGTTGGGCACAGTGATATCGCCCCAGGTAGGAAAACTGACCCAGGTGATGCATTTAACTGGAGCAAAATAAAATGAACACAACTGAGTTAGCAAATAAAATTCAACTGATTATCTTTGATGTTGATGGTGTATTAACTGATGGCGGACTATATTTCACTGAGGATGATGCAGAATTCAAGCGTTTTAATTCACTTGATGGACACGGCATTAAAATGCTTAAAGACAATGGTGTTGAAGTAGCTGTGATTACTGCACGAGATAGCAAGACAGTTGCATATCGTATGAAAAATCTTGGTATTGCGCATTTTTATCAAGGACAATCAGATAAAGTGGTAGCGTTTAGCGACCTATTGCAAAAACTCAATCTGAGCGCTGATGAAGTAGCCTATGTGGGCGATGATGTGATTGATTTGCCAGTAATGACCAAGGTTGGTTTTGCTATTGCTGTTGCCAATGCACATGACACGGTCAAACAATACGCAAATTTAATCACTGAAAAATCCGGTGGACATGGTGCGGTGCGTGAAGTATGTGATTTTATTCTCAAAGCACAGGGCAAGTTTGATGATGCAATGAAGCTTTACCTTGACTGATTTTCAAAATCTCTGCTATCAAACATTGAAAGCCAAGGTACCGGCTGGGCGTGTTATTACTTACGGTGGTTTAGCAAAACTCATTAATCGCCCAAAAGCACATCGTGCGGTTGGCTCGGCGATGAATAAAAACCCTTTTGCACCTGAAGTGCCTTGTCATCGTGTGGTGAAATCAAATGGAGAGCTAGGGGGTTTTGCAGATGACCTATCTGTAAAAATAAAACGCCTTCAAAAAGAAGGCGTTTTAGTGAAGAATGGAAAGATTATAGATTTTAAGAAAATATCTGTTTAAAGTAGTTGATCTATAGTTTTTAATTACAAACCCAGGTCATGCATAGTTTTTATAGACTTTTTTATATTTTGTTCAAGTTTTCTTTCAATTTCATTTTTTTGAGCACTGGATAAATAACTCCATTTTTTAGGTAAATTTTTAAATGAGACGGCGACAAAATCATGAAAATGTGTATTGAATTCTTCACCAGATTTTAATTTTACAAGAGCATTCATCTCTATATAGGTAGATGCTTTATCTCGTAAACCAAAAAATGATCTTTGATAAACTCCATAACCTGCATTATTTGGAGCCGCAGGAAGATCTAACCCTGAAGGTTCAAGTGTTATAATTAAATCAACTTCGCCCTTGTATTCTTTTGTTTTATTATAAACGGCAACATTTTTATAGCCTTTTTGACTAAAATACTTGGCGAATATATTGGACAATTTTTCTTGATAATTTTTGTTTATTATATGGTCGTAACTGTTTTGAAAGGTTGTTGTTCCAATAAATGAAAAACTAGGATATTGGGGAAAATTGTTAATAATAGCGATACTTTGAACTTTGTTTACCTGCTGTTTGGTTAAAGGCATTGAGTTACAACCTGCCAATAAAGCAATAAGTGTCAACATTAAAATAATATTTTTTTTCATACTTGCCTTTATGCTTTTTTACCGCGCATTTTGCTAATCATTTGTAGTTGCGCCATTGACTCAGCAAGCGCAACTTGGGTTGCTGAAATATCTTGATTTTCAGTCGCACCTTCCATTGCTGCTTCTGCACGCTGCTTAGCCTCTAATGCCTTGGCTTCATTTAGATCACTTGCACGAATAGCAGTGTCAGAAAAAATAGTAACCACATCGGGTTGTATTTCAACGATACCGCCAGAAACATAAATAGATTCAACGCCTTTGTCGGTTTCAATGCGAACTTCGCCTGGCTTTAAAGTTGACAATAATGCAGTGTGTTTTGGATAGATGCCCAATTCACCTGTTGATGCAGGCGCAAATACACACTTTGCTTCACCCGAATAGAGTGATTCAGTAGCGCTTACGACATCAACTTGCATACTTGACATTTTAAGCCTTCTCTGCAGACGCTTCCGCTGCTTTTGCACGAACTTCATCAATAGAGCCCATCATATAGAATGCTTGCTCTGGTAAGTCGTCCAACTCACCTTCAAGAATTGCTTTAAAGCCAGAAATTGTATCTTTTAAGGATACATATTTACCAGTTGCACCCGTGAATACTTCTGCCACGAAAAATGGCTGAGAGAGGAAGCGTTGAATTTTACGAGCACGAGAAACAGACTGCTTGTCTTCTTCAGATAATTCGTCCATACCTAAAATTGCAATAATGTCTTTAAGCTCTTTGTAGCGTTGTAGTACGCCTTGTACACCTCGTGCCACATTGTAGTGTTCTTCGCCAACGATGAGTGGGTCTAGTTGGCGTGAAGTAGAATCTAGTGGGTCTACTGCAGGGTAAATACCTAATTCTGCTACTTGACGCGATAACACAACCGTTGCATCTAAGTGTGCGAATGTTGTTGCTGGTGATGGGTCAGTTAAGTCATCTGCTGGTACATATACCGCTTGGATTGAAGTAATTGAACCTTTCTTAGTTGAGGTAATGCGTTCTTGTAGAGCGCCCATCTCACTTGCTAGTGTTGGCTGGTAACCTACTGCTGAAGGCATACGACCTAACAATGCCGATACTTCAGTACCCGCAAGTGTATAACGATAAATGTTATCAATAAATAATAAGACATCGCGACCCTCATCACGAAAGTATTCAGCCATGGTTAAACCCGTTAAGGCAACACGAAGACGGTTACCCGGTGGCTCATTCATTTGACCATAAACAAGGGATACTTTATCTAATACATTTGATTCTTTCATCTCGTGGTAGAAGTCGTTACCCTCACGAGTACGCTCACCAACACCAGCAAATACAGAGTAACCTGAGTGTTCAATCGCAATGTTACGAATAAGCTCCATCATGTTAACGGTTTTACCGACGCCTGCACCACCGAATAAGCCAACTTTACCACCCTTAGCAAACGGACAAACTAGGTCAATTACCTTAATGCCTGTTTCTAATAATTCTGCTGCAGGTGCTAATTCATCATAAGCAGGGGCGCTACGATGAATTTCCCATTCGGCCTCTGGAGCAATATCACCTGCGTTATCAATAGGCTCACCCAATACATTCATAATGCGTCCAAGTGTCTTAGTGCCTACTGGAACTTTAATTGCTGAACCAGTGTTAGAAACTTCCAAACTTCTTTTTAAGCCTTCTGAACTACCCATTGCAATGGCACGAACCACATTATCACCTAATTGCTGTTGCACTTCTAGTGTTAACCCTGTTTCAATAACTATTAGGGCGTCATAAATATTTGGAATATTATTCTCTGGAAATTCAACATCGATAACCGCGCCAATAATTTGTGTAATTTTTCCGTTGCTCATTTTACTTTTCCTCTTTTTAAATTCTTATTATTAAACTTATACTGCAGCGGCGCCACTAACAATTTCAGAAATTTCCTGAGTAATTGCCGCTTGCCTCGCCTTATTGTAAACCAACTCTAAATCCTTCACCATATCGCCCGCATTGTCAGTCGCACTCTTCATTGCAACCATACGAGATGATTGCTCACAAGCGATATTTTCAACCAAGCCCTGATAAACCAAAGCCTCAATATAACGCACCAATAATGCACTCAATGCTTCTTGAGCATCTGGTTCATAGATATAGTCCCAGTGATAATCCATGCCCTGCACTTCTCCAGCAACCATGGGTACTAACTGAGATACTGTGGGTACTTGTGTCATGGTATTTTCGAACTTGTTATAAGCCACTGATAACTGTTGAATTTCACCAGCATCATAGGCGTCTAACATAACCTTAACTGTGCCTAGTAAGTCATCAAATTGTGGCGCATCGCCTAAATCTGTTAATACGGATTTAATGGCTAAGCCTGTATTTTTGAAAAACGAGGTGGCCTTTTTACCAATAGTGCAAAGTTCAACCTCAATACCTTGTGCCTGATAATCAACGATTGTTTTTAGCATACTTCTAAATAAGTTTGTATTCAAACCACCACACAAGCCTCTGTCGCTAGAAACAATGATAATGCCAATACGCTTAACATCACCTACTTCCTTCATGTAAGGATGCTCAAACTCCGAATGTGCATAAGCCAAATGACCAATAACTTTGGCAATCTTCTCAGAATAAGGGCGTGATGCCATCATTCTGTCTTGTGCTTTTTTCATTTTAGAGGCTGCCACCATTTCCATGGCCGATGTGATTTTCTGAGTATTTTTAATACTCAAAATCTGCGCTCTAATTTCCTTTCCGCCTGCCATATTATTTTACCAAGTGTGGTTTGCCTTAAAATCATCAATTGCCGCTTGTAACTCGCTAGCAATATCGTCGTTGTAGTCGCCATTTTCATTGATTTTGTTTATCAATGCAGTTTGGTTTGCATTCATATAAGTAATCAATGCTACCTCAAAATCAACCACTTTGTTTACCTCAATGTCATCTAATGATCCTGAGTTTGCAGCGAAGAGTGAAGTTGCCATTTCAGCCACTGACAATGGTGTATATTGATTTTGCTTCATCAATTCTGTAACACGCTGACCACGGTCAATTTGAGCCTTAGTCTCTGCATCAAGATCTGATGCAAACTGTGCAAATGCTGCTAATTCACGGTACTGTGCAAGGTCTAGACGAATACCGCCACCTAATTTCTTAATGATATTAGTTTGCGCTGCACCACCCACTCGTGATACTGATAGTCCTGCATTAATCGCTGGGCGAATACCTGAGTTGAATAAGTCAGTTTCTAAGAAAATCTGACCATCCGTAATAGAAATTACATTGGTTGGTACGAATGCTGATACATCACCACCTTGAGTTTCAATAATTGGCAACGCAGTTAGCGAGCCTGTTTGACCCTTAACTTCACCATTAGTGTACTTTTCAACATACTCTGCGTTTACGCGCGACGCTCGTTCAAGTAAGCGAGAGTGCAAGTAGAATACATCACCTGGATACGCTTCACGCCCTGGTGGACGCTTGAGTAGTAGTGATACTTCACGGTATGCCCATGCCTGTTTAGTAAGGTCATCGTAAACAATTAATGCATCTTCGCCACGGTCACGGAAGTATTCGCCCATCGCACAACCTGCATAAGGTGCAATATATTGCAATGCTGGTGAGTTAGCAGCACCTGCTGAAACGATAATTGTGTTTTCTAATGCACCATGCTCTTCTAACTTACGCACAACTGCCGCTACTGAAGAGTCTTTTTGACCAATCGCGACATAAACACATTTAACACCTGTATTTTTCTGGTTAATAATCGCATCGATTGCAACTGCAGTTTTGCCAGTTTGTCTGTCACCAATAATCAACTCTCGTTGTCCACGACCAACAGGTACCATTGCGTCAATTGCCTTAATACCTGTTTGAATCGGCTGGTCAACTGATTGACGGTCAATAACACCGGGTGCAATAATCTCTAATGGATATGACTCTTTGCTGTCAATATCGCCTTTACCGTCAATTGCCTTACCCAGTGGATTAACAACACGACCCATCATGGCTTCGCCAACGGGTACTTCCACTAGACGCTTGGTACATTTAACGGTATCACCTTCACAAAGGTGTAAATAGTCACCTAGTACTACTGCACCAACTGAATCTTGCTCCAAGTTAAGCGCCATACCAAATGTATTGCCAGGGAACTCAAGCATTTCACCAAATTGAACATCAGCCAAGCCGTGAATACGAACAATGCCGTCACTCACACTGATTATGGTGCCTTCTGTGCGTGCTTCAGTTGCAAAATCAAAACCTTCTATTTGTTTTTTAATTAAATCACTAATTTCGCTTGCGTTTAATTGCATAACTATTCCTCTTTTATTGTTTATATAAAATTAATGTGTAACCGACAACCGTGAACCAAGTTCGTTTACACGCGCTTTGATTGACAAATCAATTACCTTATCGCCTTCTTTAATCACCACGCCACCGACTAAATCCTCATCTATTTCGGTATCAATGCTGATCGTTGTTTTGTATTTATCAGACAAATCTTTAACGATTTGATCTTCTTCTTTCTTGTTTAATTTATAAGCGCTAATCACATGAAATGCTTTAGCATCACTGCTTAAATTAGACATTGCATCAAATAATTCCAGAATACTCGGCAACGCATTAATGCGGTCATTTTCTAACAATAAGTCAATAAATGTCTTTTCTTGTTTACTTAATGCCCTGTCTAGCGCCGAGGTAAATATTGCGACAATTGTTTTTGCTTTGTTGGCTTTAGTCGAGTTAGGTGATGCAACAAACGCACGCATTGTTGCATCATTTGCTACAGATGCGCCCACCTCTAAAACCCCCCTCCAATGCGCATGAGATTTGTTGTGCTGAGCAATCTCAAAAACTGCATTAGCATAAGGTTTGGCAATTGTTGTTAGCTCCACTTCTCAGTCCTATAGTGTCTGTGACAATTTCTTTAACATGCTTTGATGTGTTTTAGTATCTACTTCTTTATCCAAGATAGCATTCACACCCTGCATAACTAAGTCAGACACTTGGTCTTTTAACTCGTTACGCACTCGCTGAGATTCTTGTTCAATTTCCCCATGCGCTTGCGTTTTGATGCGTTGTGCCTCTTGAGAAGCGATATTCTTGGCATCTTCAACTACGCTTGATGCTTGTTTGGTTGCATTGGCAATAATTTCAGATGCTTGGTTCTTAGACTTCTCAAGCAATTCCTGAGCTTTTTTCTGCGCCTCTTTGTGTTCTGATAATCCACGCTCTGCTGCAATTAAACCACTTTCAATACGCTTTTTACGCTCCTCCATGGCAGCAACAATTGGCGGCCATACGAACCTCATGCAGAACCATGTAAACATGGCGAACATGAGTAATTGTCCGAGCATCGTCATATTAATATTCATAGCTTAAACCCTGCTTTAAAAAAAAGTATTTATTAACCAGCTACTGCAAATAAGATATACATTGAGATACCTACTGCAATCATTGGAACCGCATCAACTAGACCCATTACGATGAACATTTGTGTTCTAAGCATGGGGATAAGCTCTGGTTGACGCGCTGCACCTTCTAAGAATCTTGCGCCTAAAATGCCGATACCTACTGCTGCACCTAATGCACCTAAACCCATTAAAATCGAACCCGCTAAAAATAATGTTGCTTGTACTTCTGTCATTTTCTTACTCCTATTTTTTTTAAAATTAATGGCCTTTATCGTGCGCCATATCCATATACACAATAACCAAAGTCATAAAGATAAAGGCTTGTAGTAATACGATTAAAATGTGGAAAATTGCCCATGGCAATGATAGCGTCCACTGAGTCCACCACGGTAATAATGCGATTAAGATGAAAATCATCTCTCCTGCGTACATATTACCGAATAAACGTAATGAGTGTGATACTGGTTTTGCAATTAGAGAGACAAATTCTAAGAAAAAATTAGCCGGAATTAATAAAACTTTAAGAAAAGGGTTTTTAGATGAAAATGGATGCAAGGTTAATTCAGCAGTAAAGCCACCAAAGCCTTTTATTTTAATACTGTAAAACAGCATCAATAAGAATACGCCAATCGCCAGACCAAAGGTCGCATTTGGGTCTGTGGTTGGCACTACTTTAAAGAATACATGATGCGGGTCAGCACCAAAGGCTACGCCAATTTGTTGAGCCACATATGGTAGCCAATCAACAGGCACTAAGTCCATGGTATTCATTAGTACAATCCAAATAAATACTGTTAATGCTAAAGGCGCAACCAATGGGTTTTTACCGTTAAATGAGCCACGAACATTTTCATCAATAAAGTCGATAATACTTTCAACAAAATTTTGAGCACCTGAAGGCGTGTCAGTGGTCATTTTTTTGCCAACACGGTAGAAAAAGAATAAGAATATTGCACCTAATAAGAATGAAACCCCTAGTGTGTCTAAATGCAATGCCATAAAGCCCATTTCTTTAGCTTCTGCGGCACTGTGTGCTAAACCCCAATGACCGTCAGGGAACTGACCATAGGTTAAGTTCTGTAGGTGGTGTTTGATGTAATCACTTGAAGCGATAAGTTCATTTCCTGCTGACATTATTCCCCCAAAACCTTATCCATTAAAAAACCACATATTCCTAAAACCAAACTAATAATTAAAGCGTCTGCATTTAGTCCTAAAATAAACTTCCCTATTAAAGTTAAGCTCACTATTATCGCCATACGCATCACTACGCTAATGATCATCATTCCAACACCTGTTTGGGCGCTGATGGCAACATCATTTTCTTGTTTATTTATGTGTCTATTAACCAACACTGTATTAGCCAAGCTAATCAACCCCCCGTAAAGCGCAGAAAGACCTACACTTGCTGTGGAGAAATAAGCAATAGATGCTAATAAGATGGTTAATTGAATTTTCGGCATTTTAGTATTCATTGCCAAAACCTCAAAAATGTTACACATTCACAAAAAATGCAAATTATACAGTTTAAATGATAAAGATTGAAAGTAATTTTATTGAGTTGTGCCTTATATTATCTGCATTAAAATACAATAATATTCTTATACATTTGACAATAAACATAACACAACCAATAATATAGAACTATTAAATAATAGTTAAGGAAATGATATGGCACATATTGTTGTTATTGGCGCAAGCACAGGCGGATTGCCATTTGCTTACGATATAAAGAAAACATTAGGTAAAGATCACGAAGTAACGGTTATCTCGAACAACCCAAATTTTAACTTTATTCCATCAAATCCATGGTTGGCAGTTGGTTGGCGCAGTGCAGATGACATTAGTTTTGAGCTTGCACCGAGATTAAAGCGTAAGAATATCCACTTGATTGTTGGCGAAGCAACCCAAATTAAACCGAACGAAAACCAAGTAATGGTTGGTGACAAAGTTGTTGATTATGATTACTTAGTATTGGCCACTGGCCCTAAATTGGCATTTGATGAAGTCCAAGGCCTGGGTCCAGACGGATACAGTGTTTCTATTTGTACCACAGCACACGCTGAGACTGCGCGTCATGATTGGGAAAATTTTTGTGCCAATGGTGGTGGTCCAATTGTTGTGGGTGCGGTACAAGGTGCTTCTTGTTTTGGTCCTGCCTATGAATTTGCCACCATCATGGATACCGATTTGAAAAAACGCGGACTTCGTGATAAATGCCCCATAACCTTTGTTACCCCTGAGCCTTATATTGGACATTTGGGTTTGGGTGGTGTTGGTGACTCTAAAGGTTTGTTAGAATCTGAATTTAGACACCGCCATATTAAATGGCATACCAATTCTAAAGTTGACAAGGTTGAAGCCGACAAAGTGAGTATTAGTGAATGTGATGGTAATGGCGAAGTGGTTAAAAGGGTTGAGATTGCCAGTAAACACACCATGTTGTTACCAGCCTTTAAGGGTGTTGATACCGTTGCCAATTTAGCAGATGTGGCTTCTGGCTTTGTTAATCCGCGTGGGTTTGTTATGGTCAACGAATACCAACAATCCCCTGTGCAGGATAACATCTTCTCACTCGGTGTTAATATTGCTATTCCACCCGTTGAAGCTACGCCTATTATGTGCGGAACGCCAAAAACAGGTTATATGATTGAGTCAATGGTAACTGCAGTGGTGCATAACATTGAAGATATGATTAATGACAAGCCACCATCAAATATCCCAACTTGGAATGCTGTTTGTATTGCCGATATGGGTGATACAGGTGCAGCTTTTGTTGCCATGCCACAAATTCCACCTAGAAATGTCACTTGGGCAAAGAAAGGCAAGATAATGCACTTAGCGAAAATTGCCTTTGAGAAGTTCTTTATTCGCAATATGAAAACGGGTAACTCAGAGCCAGCCTATCAAAAATATATTTTTAAAATGCTGGGCATTGAACGCCTGAAGAAAAAATAGGGCTCAGGTAAATATATCTGATTTTGTTTATAATACAGTACAGTGTATTAAGGCTATAACGCCTTATGCTAAATAGTTATGCTTAAAGCCAAATGAATCATAATGCCAATTATCCACCATCGTTTCTATTGTTACAACAGGAAGGGCACTTAATTAGTTCGTGTCTTGCTTTGGGACTTACTGAGCTTCGGGCTGCAAATGTTCATAACAAGGGTGCATTTTATTCTTCTCTTCTAAATATCTCAGTTGGCATGGAGAGGTTGATGAAGGCAATTATAATAATGCAGCACATGCTAAATAATGATTTATTAGCACCCACAAAAAATCAGCTAAAAAACTATGGACACAATATAATAGAACTATATGATGAGTGTGTAAAAATATCAATTAGCAACAAGGTTAAATTGCCGAATAGAAGATCATTAAATAATACAAACCAAAAACTTTTGGAGCTACTGAGTGATTTCGCGCAAACTACTAGATACCATAACCTTGATGCTCTTAGCACTCAACAAGCAGGAAAAGACCCCTTAGAACATTGGGGTAAAATAATGTTATTAATTCTCGAGCAAGATGTAACCAAACAACAAAGAGGTAAAATCTTAAAGACAGCAAGTAATATTGACGATATGACGATGACTATAATGCAGGGACTGAATAAGTGTCCAGTTTCACCACGTTGTTCCAGTTTGAGCATTTGAACTAATGATTCTCAAACCACGCACAATCGTCATTTTAAGGGTTTGAATTTTTGCCTCAAAAAGCTAAAAAATAAAAATTCAAAC
>CAJHVP010000103.1_pt1 | contig 14224 bp, 15 predicted proteins | sample 9196921 | NCBI WGS metagenome assembly CAJHVP01 (sample SAMEA7706184, study PRJEB36976) | symbiont metagenome | biome: Marine hydrothermal vent biome [ENVO:01000030]; feature: Bathymodiolus gill tissue material [ENVO:01001393]; material: Bathymodiolus-dominated oceanic mussel reef...
AACAGCTGGGAAAATAAGGTTTTTTTTGGACTTTATGAAAAAATACAGGTAGTTTTGAAAATATTTTTGAAAAAATCTAAAAATTAAAATTAGGGTGGATAATTATGAGTTATGCAAAAGTCTCTATAAATATAAATCGTGTCATCCAATATATGGGCAAAGGACTACAAAACAGATAAAAATCTAACACCGTAGAATAGTGAAAGACAAAAAAACCCAGTTACGGTTTATTCGTAACTGGGTTTTTTGTCAAAAAATGGTGCGGAAGGAGAGACTCGAACTCTCACGTCTTACGACACTGGAACCTAAATCCAGCGTGTCTACCAATTCCACCACTCCCGCTTGGAAAAGAGCATTATACCCAAATAGAGTTTTTTGTATATGTTAGAATGTGAAACTTTACAACTACGAAGGATAAGACAGTGACAATAAACAATACAGTATCAGCAATAGCAGGAATTTTTATTATGTGCTCACTATTACTTAGTGGCATCAGTTTTGATGAACCAAACTGGCTGTGGTTAACTTTCTTTGTTGGCTTTAACTTATTTCAATCCGCCTTTACTGGCTTTTGTCCAGCAGCTAAAATCTTTAAAGCAATGGGCATGAAAGATGTCAATTGTTGCTAAATAGTTCTTTAGCTTTCAGCATAAAACCAGTTTAATTTTTCTCTGAGTTTAACCACTTCGCCAACGATAATGAGTGTTGGCGCATGAATGGTTTCATTTGCCACTAAATCAGGAAGTTTTGCCAAGGTAGTGGTATGCACTTTATGCTCAGGCGTGGTGCCCTTTTCAACTAAGGCTACTGGCATATCACCACGCATACCATGTGCTTGCAATTGCTCTGAAAGGTGTTTAGAACCTTTAAGTGCCATATAAAAAACGATGGTTTGTTGCTCAACTGCTAACTCATCCCAAGGCAAATTCATCGTACCATCCTTTAGATGTCCTGTAACAAAGCGACAAGATTGTGAATAATCACGATGCGTAAGTGGAATACCTGAATAAGTGGAGCAACCAGAGGCGGCGGTAATACCTGGCACAACTTGAAATGGCACGCCATTCTCAGCCAAAGTTTCGATTTCTTCTCCGCCTCGCCCAAAAATAAATGGGTCGCCACCTTTGAGGCGACAAACGCGTCTGCCCTGCTTGGCTAAATCCACCAATAATTGATTAATACCGTCTTGTGGGACGCTATGATTATCACGCTCTTTGCCGACATAAATAAGCTCTGCATCGCGTCTAACCAATTCCATAACTTCATCTGATACCAAACGGTCGTACAAAATCACATCGGCTTGTTGCATTAGTCGTAATGCTTTGAAAGTCAATAAATCTGGGTCACCTGGACCACCGCCAACCAAATAAACTTCGCCCATTTCACTATCAGTGCTCTTATCAAGTTGCATTTGTAAATCTAACTTTGCTTCATCGGTCTTGCCTGAGAAAACTTTTTCTGCAACCACGCCTGAAAAGGCTTTTTCCCAAAAATAACGCCTATCTTCGATATTGTTAAATTTGGCTTTTACTTGTGCTCTAAAACTACCTGCCAGTTCTGCCAATTTACCATAAGCGTTTGGAATGGTGCTTTCTAATTTTGCACGAATCAGTCGCGCCAATACGGGTGCTTTTCCTGCTGATGAAATAGCAATCACAATTGGACTTCTATCCACAATAGATGGCATAATAAAAGTACACAAATCAGGAGAGTCCACCACATTCACAGGAATGTTCGCATTTTTTGCTAAATCTGATACTTGTGCATTTAGCGCCCTATCATTAGTGGCAGAAACAATAAGTACTTGCGACTTAATATCACTTGGCTCAAAGGCTTTTTCAATAACTGTGATTGTGTTGTTTTTTGCTAACTGAGTAACACCATTGCAACACGCTTGCGCAACACAGCTCACTTGTGCATTTGCTTTTAATAATAGGTTAATCTTACGATAGGCAATATCACCACCGCCCACAACCAAACAGGGCTTTTGCGTAATATCAATAAAAATTGGTAAATAATTCATGGAGTGTTATTATAATGTAGTTATGACAAATAAACATCACACCTGTCCTTTCTCGCATCTAATTTTAAGTGGTCGTTGCGGCTGTGAGTTTTCTGCAAAAGACTGCGTGGCTGAAAAAGAATTTGGCACTTGTTTGAATGAAGATGCTTCAAATAACTGTCAATCTCTGTACCGTCATCTAAGAGACAATAGCGATTTTGTCTTAAAATCTCATCATCAATCCAATTTATCAGTTGGGCAGCAATCAAAAATTAAAATGGGTGGTTTGCTTGCCTTGCAAGAAATTATTAGCCACTCATTTGTTGATACAATTGACAATATTACGATATTGGTTGATGCAGTTAAGAAGGAAGTTGGTGATTTTGAAAAAATCCCATTCTCTCAATTAATGCCAAAGATTGCTAAATTCAAGTTTAGAAGACGCTAAATTAATGACGCAAAACCCAAATCTATAAAATACTTTGCTCTAATTTTAATAAGCGTTTCTTAATGGGTAATCCTCCACCATAACCAACCAAATTCCCATCGCTTCCAATGATACGATGACAAGGAATGATTAAAGCAATGGCATTTGCACCATTTGCACTGGCAACTGCTCGAACAGATTTTTCATTCCCGATATCTTTTGCCAATTGCAAATATGTTGATGTCTCGCCATAAGGGACTTCTATGAGTGCATTCCAGACACTTTTTTGAAAATCGGTTCCTACTATTAATAATGGAATATCAAATTTTTTTCTGTATCGATCAAAATATTCATCAAGTTGTTTTCTTGTCTCCTTTAAAACTTTATCATCTTGTTCTACAAATTCAGCTTTCAGATTTTTCTTAATTCTGCTATCAACAGTTTTTCTCATCTTTCTATATTCAAAATCAAGAATACAAAGTTTGCCATCAAAAGAGCCAAGTATCAGTTTTCCTATTTTTGTTTTGTAATGCTGAATATTAATTTGATTCATTTTATGCGCCAATATTCTATAACACTTGCTTGATTAGTGGGACAGTAATACCTGTTTTTTTCTGCAATGATGCCTCGTCTAATTGTTCAATAGCACTGAGTAGTTCGCTTAAATCTCTTGAATAATGTTTGAACAAATACGCATATATTTTGTCATTAATATGAATATTTTTATCCGCCATTTTGTTTTGCAGAATGGTTGTTTTTTGTTCATCGCTTAAATTTTCAAGGGTGAAATTAACGGCTAGAGACAATCTGGTTTTTAAATCTTTTAATAAGTCTAATTCGCTTGGTAAATTTTGTGCACTGACAATGAGTTTAGTTTGCGTATGTTTGATTTGATTGTACAAATCAAACAATTCTTGTTGTTGCGTGTCGCTTGCATCTTCAATATTATCAATACACACCCAATCAACTTCAGACAACTGGGCAATAAGACCTTCGGGACATTCTTCTTTAATATCAATATAAACAGCGTTCAATTGTTTGTCCATTGCCGCAAAAGTGCAACCTTGCAAAAGATGCGTTTTACCACTAGATTTATCACCAGATACCATAACAGCACTAGAGTTACTATTGGCAAATAGTGTGTCAATAAAAGTTAAAATTTGAGAATTTTTATCACCGATGAAATTATGCAGTCGCATTTTTGCATCCAATAGTACGGGAAGTCCGAGTTGTTTCATTTTTGCTTTTGCTTCTCCTGCGAGATGGCTTTTTCAAACCAAATCCAAATATAGTCAACGCCACTCAAAACAGTAGATGTAGCAACAATAATAAAGAAAGCCATGCTCCACTCAGATAATATTGGATACAACTTTGTTGTCACCAAAAACAGCACCAGTACAATTTGTAAGGCGGTGTTGAGTTTTGATAACTTTGATGGCATTAATAAACCATTGTCGGATTCCCCATTACCCATAAAACTACCAACTGTACCTGAAACAATCATTAAATCTCTCAAGAAAATCAACAATAACAACCACAAGGGCAACAAGCCAATAACACTTAGCGTGATAAAACTACTGACCAATAATAATTTATCGGCAACTGGGTCAAGAATAGAACCAAGTCTAGTTTGATACGAATAACGCTTCGCAACCCAACCATCTAAAGCATCTGTAATACCGGCAACAAAAAATAGCATTATTGCCAAAAAAAAATCGTGATTTAACAAAGTTAAAACCACGGGCACTGTTAAAATAATGCGTAAAATTGACAATGCGTTTGGTAGGGAAGAAAAGTTCATTTATCTGCGTGAAAAATAACTAAATTATACGGAAAAAAAATTCTATGTCATCATTGACTTACCAAGACGCTGGCGTTGATATCAACAAAGGTAATGATTTAATCGAGCAAATCAAACCCATCGCAAAATCTACCACTAGAGAAGGTGTATTAGCAGGGTTGGGTGGTTTTGGTGCAATGTTTGAGTTGCCGACCAACAAATACAAAAATCCTGTTTTAATCTCTGGTACTGATGGCGTTGGCACAAAACTTAAAGTCGCTGAGATGTTGAATAAGCACGATACCATCGGTATTGATTTGGTGGCAATGTGTGTGAATGATTTAATCGTACAAGGTGCTGAGCCTTTATTCTTTTTAGATTATTACGCCACTGGCAAACTCAATACTGATATTGCGGTTTCTGTTATCTCAGGCATTGGTGAGGGCTGCAAGCAATCAGGCTGCGCGCTGATTGGCGGTGAAACTGCTGAGATGCCTGGTATGTACAGTGGTGAAGATTACGATTTGGCGGGTTTTTGTGTTGGTATTGCTGAAAAAGTAGATGTGATTGATGGTACTAAAGTCAAAAATGGTGACCACATTATCGCACTTGGCTCATCAGGTCCACATTCCAACGGTTACTCACTCATTCGCAAGGTACTAGAGCGCACTGAGCCAACTGAGCATCAACTACAACAATTGATAGAACCAACCAAAATTTATGTTAAATCCGTTTTGTCTTTACTTAAAAAACACTCAGTACATGCCATCTCGCATATTACTGGTGGTGGCTTGTTAGAAAATATCCCGAGAGTATTGCCTGATAATTTAGTGGCAAAATTAGACAACAGCTCATGGCAGATGCCTGAAATTTTCCAATTTTTACAAGATAATGGCAATATTGAGCTAACAGAAATGTATCGCGTATTCAATTGTGGCGTAGGCATGGTGTTGGTAGTAAGTAACGATGAAAGTACAGATGTTATCAAACACCTAGAAACGCAAGGCGAAAAGGCTTGGTTGATTGGTAAAATTGTTAAAAAAAGTCACAATGGCAAACAAGTCATTATCTAATATTGTTGTTTTAATCTCGGGTTCAGGCTCTAACCTGAAATCCATTATTGATAATGCTGATGATATTGGTGTCAATATTCAATCTGTCATCAGTAATAAAGCCGATACTTTTGGTCTACAGCGGGCAAAAAATGCAGGCATTTCCACCAAAGTTATTGAGCATACGCACTTTGCGTCGCGTAAAGACTTTGACCATGCCTTGATAAGATATATTAATACCCTTAATCCAGAGATCGTTGTATTGGCGGGTTTCATGCGTATTTTATCCGCTGATTTTATTGCTGCATTTTCTACAAATACTAGCAAAATTCTTAACATCCACCCTGCACTTTTGCCAAAATACAAAGGGCTCAATACACACCAACGCGCTATTGATGCTGGTGATTCTGAGGCTGGTGCTAGCGTACATTTTGTTACCAATGAATTGGATTCAGGCGAGGTAATATTGCAAAAATCAGTGGTAATTGACCCGAGTGATAATGCAGATACTTTGGCAAAAAAAGTATTAAAACAAGAGCATATTCTCTATCCTGAAGCCATTAAAAAGGTTTTACAAAAATGAGGTTTTTATTACTCTTATTGTTTTCTTCTTCAGTATTAGCGCTTAAGCCACACATGGCGACCTATACACTATCAGCATCAAACTTTGAAATTGGCAAAGAAGTACGCACATTACATAAAGAAAAAAATGTGTATTACTACACCGCCCATGCTGAAACCACAGGCTTAGCAAGCCTTATTAAAAATTATGAAATACACTCAAAATCTACTTTTATTATTGATAAATCTGGGTTACACTCAAAACATTATCAAAACTTTGAACGCGACGGTAATAAGATAAAAAAAGACTTTAATGTTCGTCCAACAGGACAACAAGTGGATTCACTAAATCGACTGCTTGCTATTACTTATGAATTAGAAAACAATCCAGAAAAGAAAGATTTTCAATTGTTGGTACATGATGGTAGCGCCCCAGAAAAACAACATTACCAGCAGCTGCCAAGTGGCGATGATAACTTAATTAAAGTAACCAGCAAAGAAAGAAACCTTACGGCTTTTTTTGCTAAAGACAAGTATTATTTGCCAGTCTTGGTGCGTAGAAATAAATTTACTTACAAACTTGATACCATTGAGTTTAATTAAACCGTGGCTTCGTTCATTATGGTTTTGGTCTAACAAGTATTTTATTTAAGTAATGGTTGCAAATATTGCCCTGTATAAGATTTCTTAACTTGTGCTATTTCTTCAGGCGTGCCAGTGGCAATAATATCACCACCCTTATCACCGCCTTCAGGTCCTAAATCCACAATCCAATCAGCAGTTTTAATCACATCTAAATTATGCTCAATAATCACAATGGTGTTTTCACGCTCGCGCAAGCGACTGATCACCGATAATAATTGCTTGATATCATGAAAATGCAAACCTGTAGTAGGTTCATCAAGAATATACAAGGTGTTACCTGTGTCTAATTTAGACAATTCTTTGGCAAGTTTAATACGCTGTGCCTCACCACCCGACAAGGTAGTAGCGTTTTGACCCAAGGTAATATAAGACAAACCCACATCCATTAAAGTTTGTAATTTTTGTTTAATTTTTGGAATTGCCTCAAAAAACTCAACCGCTATTTCAACAGTCATATCCAACACTTGTGCAATGGTCTTACCCTTATAAGAAACCTCAAGCGTTTCGCGATTGTAACGGCGTCCACTACAAACATCACAAGATACATAAATATCAGCCAAAAAATGCATTTCAACTTTAATCAAACCATCGCCCTTGCACGCTTCACAACGACCCCCTTTGACATTGAAACTAAATCGCCCCGCCTTATAACCACGAGAGCGTGATTCCAATGTTTGTGCAAACAAATCACGAATCAGTGAAAACACGCCCGTATAAGTGGCTGGGTTCGAACGCGGTGTACGCCCAATAGGACTCTGGTCAATGTTGACCACTTTATCAAAATGATTCAAACCCTTTATTGACTCATAAGGTGCTGGGACAACTTGAGAACGATTTAAATCTCTAGCAACCAATGAATATAGAGTGTCATTAATCAATGTGGATTTTCCAGAACCAGAAACACCCGTAATACAAGTCAACACACCCACAGGAATGGATAAATCAACTTTGTTTAAATTATTACCAGTTGCGCCTTTGATACGCAGCCACTTAGTGGCTTTTTTGCGTTTTTTCGGCACGGCAATACTTTGACGGCCACTGATGTAATCACCCGTAATTGATTTAGGGTTATTAGCGATTTGCTCTGGTGTGCCAACAGCAATAATTTCACCCCCATGCACACCCGCACCAGGGCCAATATCAATAACGAAATCTGCCTGTTTGATGGCGTCTTCGTCGTGCTCAACCACAATCACAGTATTACCAATATCTCGCAAGTAAGTCAAAGTGTTGAGTAGTTTTTGATTGTCTCGCTGGTGCAAACCAATAGACGGCTCATCCAATACATACAATACGCCCATCAAACCTGCACCAATTTGACTTGCTAAGCGAATACGCTGCGCTTCACCGCCTGATAGTGTGCCAGCACGACGATCCAAACTTAAGTATTCTAAGCCAACATTTAACAAAAATTCTAAACGCTGAATAATTTCTCTAAGAATCTTTTGTGCAATCTCACCACGCACACCTTCCAATTTTAAATCTTTAAAAAATCTGTAACTATTGGCAATCGAAAGTTTAGTGATATTTGATAAATTATAATCAACAATAAACACATTTCTGGCAGACTCATTTAGTCGGCTGCCGTCACAACTTCCACAGTTTTTGCTCACCACATAACGCGACAATTCTTCACGCACACTACGAATTTCACTCTCTTCATAGCGACGCATCATTCTAGGAATCACTCCTTCAAATGGCTTGGGTTTATTTGACCAGCTCTGGCGTCCTTTAATTTTTGAAAAATCAATCGTGTCTTGACCGCTGCCGTACAATACAATTTTTTGATGCTCGGCGCTTAATTCTTTATAAGGTGTGTCCACACTAAAATCATAATATCGCCCAACCAAAGTTAAGATTTGATAAAAATAAGCATTCGAGCGACCCCAGCCATAAATTGCACCATCAGCCAAACTTGCCTCAGGATTGCCAACAACTTTGTTTTCATCGAAAATATCTTTAACACCCAAGCCATCACAACTTGAACAAGCACCAACAGGGTTATTAAATGAAAACAATCTAGGCTCAAGTTCGGTCAAAGAATAACCGCATTCCACACAAGAAAACTTAGCTGAAAACACTAATTCTTCTTGTTTAGACTCTTCATCCATTGAGGCAACACGCACTAATCCAGCGCTAAGATTTAACGCGGTTTCTAACGACTCAGACAAACGCAAGGACACATCTTTTCTCACCTTAAGACGGTCAACAACAATTTCAATGGTGTGGCGCATTTTACCATTCAACTCATTCAACTCATCCAAATAAACCACTTCGCCGTCCACTCTAGCACGTAAAAATCCTTGATTAGAAAGCTCATCTAACATTTTTGTATGACTGCCCTTGCGGTTTTGCACCACAGGGGCCAATATCATAATTTTTTCACTTTCTGGCAAGGTTAAAATGCTATCCACCATTTGTGAAACGGTTTGCGACACCAAATCAATCTTATGTTCAGGACATTTTGGCACACCAACACGAGCAAATAACAACCTTAAATAATCATAGATTTCTGTAATCGTACCTACCGTTGAACGCGGATTATGCGAAGTGGCTTTTTGCTCAATTGAAATAGCTGGCGACAAGCCCTCAATATGATCCACATCAGGTTTTTCCATTAATGATAAAAACTGTCGCGCATAGGCTGACAATGACTCAACATAACGACGCTGTCCTTCGGCATAAATCGTGTCAAATGCTAACGATGATTTACCCGAACCAGATAAACCTGTAATCACTACCAGTTTATTCCTAGGAATATCAATATCAATATTTTTTAAGTTGTGAACTCTAGCGCCTTGTATGCTGATTTGTTCCATAAAATTTTATATCGGACAAAGGGTTAATTATAACGCCCGCACACGGTAAAATCATCATTAATTTGATTTTATCGGCACAAAAGCACTCACGCTATGAATAAATATAAACGCATTCTATTAAAACTCAGTGGCGAAGCACTTGCTAAAGACGGCAATACAGTTGACCCAAATACACTTAGCCAAGTAGTAGATATTATTAAATCCGCACTTAAGCAAAAAGTTGAAGTGGGTATTGTTGTTGGTGGTGGTAATATTTTTAGAGGTGCAGCCCTTGCACAAGCAGGTATGAATCGTGTGACTGGCGACCACATGGGTATGTTGGCCACAGTGATTAATGCTTTGGCAATTGGCGATGCTTGTAAGCGTGCAAATATTGATGCGATAGTCATGTCGGGCTTTCCAATTGGTGGTGGTGTTTGCGACCCTGTTGACCACAATAAGGCAAAACAAGCGCTCAGCATGGGGAAGGTTGTGATTTTCTCAGCAGGTACAGGATCTCCATGCTTTACCACTGACACAGGTGCAGTATTGCGTGCCATTGAGATTGAGGCAGATATTGTCTTTAAGGCTACTAAAGTTGATGGTGTTTATACGCATGATCCAATGAAAAACCCTAAAGCAACGCGCTATAAAACACTCAGTTTTAATGAAGCGATTGAGAAAAACCTGCAAATTATGGACACGGCAGCATTTGCCTTGTGTCGAGAACATGGTTTAGATATCTGTGTTTTTAGTATGCTTGAGGATGCTAACACATTATCTGATATTTTAGATGGTAAACCTTCTGGCACCATTGTCCACCTTTAAAGGAGAACAACAATATGTTAAACGAAATACAACAAGATGCTAAAGCCCGCATGACAAAAAGCCTTGCATCATTAGAAAATGATTTTAGTAAAATTAGAGCAGGTCGTGCACACCCTTCTCTACTTGAACAAATTCAGGTTGATTATTATGGTTCGATGGTACCGATTTCACAAGTTGCTAATATTAGTGCAGAAGATTCTCGCACACTTAAAGTATCACCATGGGAAAAAGAAATGGTAGCAGTCGTTGAAAAGGCCATCATCACCTCTGATTTAGGGCTAAATCCACAAACCCTTGGTCAAGTTATGCGTATTCCTCTGCCTCCGCTCACTGAAGAACGCAGACGCGAATTAGTACGAATAGTAAAAGACGAAGCCGAACAGACAAAAGTTGCTGTTCGCAATATTCGTCGTGATGCCAATTCTGACTTTAAAGAATTGTTAAAAGATAAAGAAATTTCAGAAGATGAAGCACATAAAGCAGAGGAAAACATTCAAAAACTCACTAATGAATTTATTAAATCAATCGATGAAAAGTTAGATGAAAAAGAAAATTCACTACTTGAAATTTAAGCTTTCAATAGTCAATAAAAAAGCCCGCTAATGCGGGCTTTTTTATTGTGTCTGTGTTAATTTAAGTATTAACCACCATGTACTTCTACACAATCCAAGTATGCATCCCATCTCTTAGGAGAGAATACTGTACCAAGCGATTCAATTGGACCTGTGTTATATAAATAACCACCAGATTGCGCCTTTTTAAAAATAGCAATATTACTTTCAGATAAACCAATCTTACCTTGACAAGCAATATGTGCACGAACAGATACCGCTTTACCGCCTACTGTGAGTTTTGGCTCTTGATTGCCAGCAGATTTTTCAGTAGTTGGTGCCATTGCATCCAATGACTCTACTGGACCTCTATCACGCTCATCACCACCCGCAATAACACTTACTGACAAAACTAACGCCCCTACTAATATTAAAATATTTTTCATTACTTTCTTTCTCCTATTGATTAAAATGTTATCTTACCAGTGCATTTTATATTACTATAACTCCTATGATTAATAATTTTATAAAAACATGTGCGCAATCAAAGTTATCCTCTATATATGAGGAATTGCTTGATACATCAAAACAAGCACTGGCTGTTAATAATGGCAATATAGCTAAATGGGAAAGCGCCATTGATGAACTCAAAAAACACAACAAAGGTGGGGTTAATTATCAACCCCCTTATATAAATATCAACACTTCAAACAGTGATACTAAACTAATACAACAATCTTTAAAAAAACTAACGCCATGGCGTAAAGGCCCTTATCAAATAGGAGACCTGCAACTAGATAGCGAATGGCGTGGTGATATGAAATGGGATAGATTGAAAAATCATATTCAACCACTCAAGGGGAAAACTGTATTAGATGTCGGCTCTGGTAATGGTTACTTTACTTATTTAATGGCGCTATCGGGCGCGCAAATAGCATTAGGCATTGAGCCATTTTTACTATTTAACTATCAGTTTATGTCCATTCACACCCTCATTAACAATCCACCAAATGCATTTGTTCTACCGCTCAAACTGGAACAAATGCCGAAAGAAGCAGTATTTGACACAGTGTTCTCAATGGGCGTTTTGTATCATCAAAAAGACCATTTATTACACTTGCAACAACTCAAAACTCTACTAGTAGATGATGGAGAACTGGTCTTAGAAACTTTGATTATTGACAAAAAACATGGCAAACAAATTATTCCCAAAGACCGTTATGCCAGAATGCGTAATGTTTGGTGTCTACCATCAACGGATACAATCCACACTTGGTTAAAAAAAGTCGGTTTTAAAAACATTAAACTACTAGATATAACAAAAACCACGCCACAAGAACAACGCGCCACACATTGGATTGGCAATAACACACAATCAATCAAAGATTTTTTAGACCCTAATAATGATAAGTTAACTGTTGAAGGTTTGCCAGCACCTCTGCGCGCAATATTTACTTGCCAAAAGTAGTATAATCTTGGTCTTTTATTAAGAACAGTATTATTATGTTACGCATCGCTTTAATCTTTTTTCTAATGAGTGTCAATGCACTAGCAATACCTAATATTGTTGTTAGTATTAAACCCATCCACTCAATTGTTAGCAATATCACCCAAGGTGTGACTACGCCAAAGTTACTCATAAAAGACAATCAATCGCCACATCATTTTCATCTTAAACCCTCGCAAATGTCTTTGGTGGGTCAAGCAGATTTACTTATTTCTGCACACCCAAGTATTGAAGAAGGGATTGCTAAAGTACTTGATAATATTGATACTCAGCGTAAGCTATATGTTGTTGAAAAACCAACTCAACAACTCAACAATGAGCACGAGGAGCACGAACATCATGGAGCTCATGAAGATTATCATATTTGGCTGAATATTAATGCCATACAAGAATTTTCAACAAGATTAACAAATAAGTTAATTGCAATTGATATTGACAATCGTTTAATATATCAGTCAAACTTATCAGTATTCAATAAAAAATTAGATGCACTCAAAACACAGATTAAAAAGCAACTTCTACCTTATCAAAACACTCCTATGGTTACTTATTCAAACGCTTTTGAAAATTTTATACAGACAAACCAACTTAACACTCTTGCCATAGTGGTAAATAATCATGAACAAAAACCAAGCATCAAAAATATTTTAAACGCCAGAAAAATCATCCGCTCTAAAAACGCTCAATGCTTAGTATCAACCATAGAAATTACACCAAAAAGAGTCAGTAATATTATTGAAAACCTCAACATGAAACATGAAAGCATTGATATTATTGGCTTTAAGCAAACTCAAGGTGTCTCGCAATATCCTGCCTTAATGCAAAATATTGCCAATGCGTTTGAAAAGTGTCTGAAATAAGATCAGCATTCAATAAAGCATCATCTCGATATGATGAACATGCATTTTTACAAAAGGAAATTGCCACACGCCTTGATGCAAAATTAGAAGTAATTTCTAGCAATACTGATGTTATTTTGGATTTGGGCGCAGGCACCGGTTTATTATCCCAATCTTTATTGCAACGCTTTCCAAGTTCAAAAATTATCTGCTTAGATTTTGCGCAAAAATCACTTAAAAACAATCCGTCAGCATACAAACTATGCGCCGATGCTAGCCACCTACCTTTAGCTGACAATAGCGTTGATGTTATTGCTTCCAATTTAATGATGCAATGGTGTCCGAATCTCAATCAATTATTCAATGAATGCCATCGCGTGTTAAAAAATAATGGACTAATACTATTTTCTACCTTTGGCCCCAATACGCTTAAAGAATTGAAAAAAAGTTGGGCAGTGATTGACAATAAAACACATGTTAATACCTTTACTGATATGCACGACATCGGCGATCAACTATTGCAAAGCGGTTTTCAATCGCCAGTAATGGAAATGGAAAACTTAACCTTGACCTACCAAAGCGTAACAGATTTATTGAGAGATTTAAAGGCCATCGGTGCGCAAACTGTCAGCACCCGTTCTAAATCACTCACAGGTAAGGACAAATTCCAATCAATGATTAAGATGTATGAATCTTACCGCCAAGATGGCAAACTACCTGCCACTTATGAAGTAGTTTATGGACATGCTTGGAAGCAAGTCAACGAAGTTGGGATAAAACTTGACAATCAATAAGAGAATTTGTTTGCACTATGGAAAAATCTTTATTTTGGGTGTTTGCAAAAATCACCGCACTTAATTTATTTCCATAAACACAACCCGTATCAATACCCAGCGCATATTTATTTATTTTCACCTCGTCAAACACCTGATGCCCATACATAACAAATCCTTGATTGCCATCATATATATCCGCCCAAAAAACTGACTCTTCATCCTCTTGACCAAAACTAACAAAATTAGGGAATAACTTATATTAATACCAAAACCACAACAAATACAATAAAATAGGCAACACTTACAACACTCATGGAGCAACAATGACCCGATACACAAACACCATCAGCACATTTGAACTATTAGAAAGGTTTCCAACCGAAGAATCTGCTCGCCTATATTTTGAACAAAAACTTTGGAACAACAAACCCAAATGTCCATCGTGTGCTAATCAAACA
>CAJHVP010000112.1_pt1 | contig 10917 bp, 9 predicted proteins | sample 9196921 | NCBI WGS metagenome assembly CAJHVP01 (sample SAMEA7706184, study PRJEB36976) | symbiont metagenome | biome: Marine hydrothermal vent biome [ENVO:01000030]; feature: Bathymodiolus gill tissue material [ENVO:01001393]; material: Bathymodiolus-dominated oceanic mussel reef...
AGAGAATCTGCAAATGAATTTTGTTGGATATTTTTCCAAGACATTTTGGGTGTTTTATGGTTGTTTTAGATGGGTGTTATTTTATCAGATTGGTGGTTTTTTGGTTGGGTTATGCAAAGGTCTCTTTGTATTAATAAAAAAATACTTACCAACATCACCCCAGCTTTTCTTATTTATTATTTGTATTTTAAATATAATTTTCTACCAATAACTTAAATCTTTTTTTGAAATTATATAAATATATGTGGTATCGTATATAATATCTCTTAAGGATTGCGGATTCGCGGTCGACACTAAGCCATTGTGGATTCACAGTGGCTTTTTGTTATCTGGAAAAACCTTATTGTTAACTATTTTTTCTTTTATAACTTCAAAACTTTTGTTTGTTTGTTTGGGTCTCAGACAATTCAATCCAATTGGTCGCACTATCAAATCAGCTAATTGTAACCCCGTGGAATTACTTTGTTTGCTCGCCATTATCATCTCAAAATTGGTTGTTATATCCTTGAAATTACCCTTAGAACATATTTTACTAAATTCACGCTCTAAAGCCCTATCTTCTGTTTTTCCTCGTTGCTCTACAACAATATGCGTTATTTTCTTCTGCTGATTAGATGCAATTAAGAAGTTGAATAAACGTTCAATACAAAACTTAAGTGCAATATGATAAGGATTGTTATCATAACGATAATGTTTTTTTAGTTCATCTTTTTTAATAGTTGTACTGATAACTGCAAACTTTTGCTGATTAACAACATCTGATAACTTTTTTATAAAACTGCTCTTCTTTTCTAGATTGTTCAGCACCTTAAAAACACCTTTATCTTTACGAATTTCATTCTCATGCAAAATAACTATATCATGGCCAAAGTGATTAAACTTAAATTCTTGAAAATCCTGAACGGTTTTCAGATAATCAGATTTTTTGAATATACAGAACGCCAATACGAATATTGGATATTGCATGTCAATATTGACAAGCCCATGATCACCACTTTCATCAACATAAACGATATAATCGCTATATTCCATATTAATGTGCTTCTTGCCAAGACTGCCCGACACCCACATCAACTTTAAGTGGAATGTCTAGCTGGTAAGCATTCTGCATCAAGTCCTGTATTTTTTTAGAAAACTCATCGGCTTTTAGCGCATTCACTTCAAACACCAATTCATCATGGACTTGCATTATCATTTTAATGTCGGGATTATTTCTGCCAATCCACGCATCAACATCAAGCATAGCTTTTTTAATGATGTCTGCTGAAGAACCTTGCATTGGTGCATTGATGGCTGTTCGCAGGGCATGCTGTTGTAGCATTTTGTTCTTAGCGTTGATTTGTGGCAAATATAAACGCCTACCTATCACCGTTTCAACATACCCTTGCGCCTTGGCTAATTCTTTGGTGCGCTCCATATAGTTAGCTACATTTGGATAGTTCTTAAAATACGCATCAATATATTGCTTGGCTTCGGTGCGTGAGACATCAATTTGCTTCGCCAAACCAAAGGCACTCATACCATAAATCAAACCAAAGTTAATCGCTTTGGCTTTGCGACGGTGCTCTTTAGTCACAGCGTCAAGTGGCACATTAAACATAGTCGATGCAGTAGCGCTGTGCACATCTTTGTCTTCATTGAATGCACTTAAAAGGTTTTGGTCTTTAGAGATATGCGCCATAATTCTAAGCTCAATCTGCGAATAATCTGCTGCAATAATAACTTTGCCTTCGCTGGCGATAAAAGCCGAACGAATTCTTGCGCCTTGCTCGCTACAAATGGGGATATTTTGTAGATTTGGGTTACTAGATGACAAGCGGCCTGTGGCAGTAACTGCTTGATTATAAGAAGTGTGCAGCCTTTTAGTGTGCAGGTCAATTTGCTTAGGCAGTGCCTCCAAATAAGTAGAATTGAGCTTGGTTAGCATACGATAACTGAGTATCAGGTCCACTAAGGGGTGGTCTAATAATTTCAGGGCTTCTTCATTGGTTGATGGTGCGCCTTTCGGGGTTTTCTTTTTTGATTCCAACCCTAAACCTTCTTCTGAGAACAAAATTTGTTGAATTTGTTTCGGCGATTCTAAATTAAACGCATTGCCTGCTAATTCAAATGCCTGCGTCTGAATGGCTTCCATCTGCACAATAACATCAAATTGCTGCTTACCCAAGGCATTAGCATCTAATTCTACGCCATTGCGCTCCATGGTTACCAAAACAGCAATCAGGGGTAATTCTATCGTTTGATACAGTTTGTAAAGTTTGGCATAATTCACCAATTCTTGCGCCAAAACTTCGTTGAGTTTATGTGTCACAATAACATCTTCACAAGCATACGGAGCACCGTTATCAATACTCACTTGATTGAAGGTGATTTGCTTTTTACCCTTGCCTGCAATATCGGTAAAATGAATAGTGGTATGCCCTAGATAATACTCGGATAGGTCGTCCATATTATGTCTTGATGCAACTGAATTCAAACAATAGGATTTGAGCATAGTATCATCAACAATGCCGTTGAGTGTAACGCCATAATTTGCTAGGATATGGCTGTCGTATTTGAGGTTTTGTCCGATTTTTCCAATGCTTGAATTCTCTAAAATTACCCGTAATTTTGATAACACTTCATCAAAGCTCAGTTGTGCTGGTGCGTCTAAATAATCATGAGCAACAGGAACATAGAAACTGTCTTTGTCTACCAAAAATACCCAGCCGACAATTTTGCCGTTCATATAATCTAGCGAATCGGTTTCTAAATCAAAAACAAAGCGTTTACATGTGCTCAGGCGTTTTACCAAAGCTTCAAAATTATCTTGTGTGAATACTGTGTTTTGTGTGTATTCTTTTAACCAATCAGACTGACGCACCTCAGTCTGTGACACTTCAGGGCTTAACTCAACTATGGGCGAGGTCGTTGACTTTACGACCGGAGTTGTCACGCTTGACTCAACACCGCCAAGTTGTTTAAACCATACTTTAAAACCGTATTTTTGATAAAGGTGCATCAACTTTTCGTTGTCTGCACCTGGTTCATTATCCAAAATATCACAAGGCAGTTCCACATCAAACTTGAGTTTCACTAATTTATAAGACAAATCTAGTAGGTCAAAATTCTCTCGCAATTTCTCACCCACTTTGCCACCGATTTGCTCAGCATTGACCTTGATACCTTCAATAGATTTAAACTGCCCTAGCCATTTAATCGCGGTTTTAGGCCCTACACTTGGTACCCCAGGAATATTATCGGCACTATCGCCAGTGAGTGCCAAAAGGTCTAAGATTTGCTCAGGACTAACGCCTATTTTTTCCACAACACCGTCATAATCCAACAAGTTACCTTTCATATCCAGCTGGTGTATATGCTCGTTAACCAATTGCATTAAATCTTTATCGCCACTGGCAATAATCGTATCTAGCTTATGCTCCTTGGCACAAAGCGTTAGCGTAGCAATCACATCGTCTGCTTCCACGCCATCAACACACATAAAATGAAACCCCATCGCACGAATAATTTCATACAGTGGTTCAATTTGCATAACCAACTCTTCATCAGCAGGTTTTCGATGTGCTTTGTACTGAGGGTAAATCTCATGACGGTGGTTATTGCCTTTGGCATCAAAAATTGCAATGAGTTTTGCTTCAGGGTATTGATTCTGTAGACGCTTCAACGCATTAATGACGCCAAACATTGCCCCTGTTGGAAAACCCTCATCATTGGTTAAATTTTGTGCAATAGTAGAAAAATAAGCCCTAAATAAAAAGGCTGATCCGTCTAATAGAATAAGTTGATGAGGGTTTGACATAAGGGTGAATTTTACCGATTTTTTAGACATCAAGATTAGTATAAAATACACCTATGACAATCTCATCTCAAGCCCTTATTAGCGCTCACGATATCAGTCTCACGCGCCGTGGAAAAAGCGTTTTGGATAAGGTGAGTTTTGAGCTACAGCAGGGAGAGTTTCTTACTATCATCGGTCCAAATGGTGCAGGGAAAAGCTCACTTATCAAGGTTTTATTGGGTTTGATTAAAGCCGATAGTGGCAATATTAAGCGTGCGAAAAAATTCAAATTGGGTTATATGCCACAAGCTTTTAGCCCCAATCCATTTATGCCACTAAAGGTGCTTGATTTTTGCAATCTGAATCAAAAAGTTGCACCTAGTTTCTTGCAAGAAACCGCTGAATTAATGGGGATTCAAAACTTGCTAGACTCACCTTTAAAAATCCTATCAGGTGGTGAATTACAACGCGTATTACTAACGCGTGCGCTACTCAATAAACCCAATGTATTGATCTTGGACGAACCTGCACAAAATCTTGATGTTGATGGACAAATGCAGCTCTATAAACTCATTCAAAACATTCACCAACAACAAGGCTGTGCGGTGTTGATGATCTCTCACGACCTACATCGGGTAATGAAAGAATCCACCCAAGTACTGTGCCTATATCACCATATTTGTTGCATGGGAAAACCTGAGGCGCTTATTAAAGATGCTCAATTTAATGATTTATACGCCGACCAGATGGATGAACTAATGACAACTTATGAGCATCATCACAATCATTGTCACGAAGATTAGTGGTTTGCCCTGATATAATATCTGTTTTTTAAACGATGGATACCTTATGAAAGATATTATTGAAGCGGCTTTTGAAGACAGGGCTAACATCAACCCACAAACTGCCAGTAGCGAAGTTAAACAAGCCGTTGCTGAGGCGATCCATCTGCTCGATTCAGGTCAAGCGCGTGTTGCCGAACAACAAGGTGTGGGCGATTGGACAGTTAACGAATGGCTAAAAAAAGCAGTGTTACTTTCTTTTAGATTAGAAGACAACACGCCAATGCCAGGCGGATTTACCCAATACTACGATAAAGTGCCTTCAAAATTTGCCGAACTATCAGCAGATGAATTTGCAGCAGCAGGTGTTCGTGTCGTGCCACCAGCGAGTGCGCGTCGTGGCTCGTTCATCGCCAAAGACACAGTGCTTATGCCGTCGTATGTCAATATTGGCGCTTATGTTGGCTCTGGCACAATGGTAGATACTTGGGCAACCGTTGGTTCTTGCGCACAAATTGGCAAGAATGTACACCTCTCAGGTGGTGTTGGTATCGGTGGTGTTTTAGAGCCATTACAAGCCAGCCCAACTATTATTGAAGATAACTGCTTTATTGGTGCTCGTTCAGAGGTAGTTGAAGGCGTGATTGTTGAAGAGGGTGCGGTGATTTCAATGGGTGTTTATATAGGGCAATCTACTAAGATCTTCAATCGAGAAACTGGCGAAATAACTTATGGTCGTGTACCAGCAGGCTCAGTTGTTGTATCTGGCAATCTACCTTCAAAAGATGGTAGTTATTCACTCTACTGCGCAGTGATTGTCAAACAAGTAGACGCTAAAACTCGTTCTAAAGTAGGTATCAACGAACTCCTAAGAGGCATTTAATAAAACTCGCCTTAAAAGATATTGACACAATTAGATCAATATCTTTACCAACTTTTTTAGCTATTGACAGATTAAAGAGGGATGCTGTTTGTCAGATAGCCATATGCATTCTCCAGTATGGGCGCCATTTTGCTTATAAAATTTAAGGGTTTTACTTGACTCTGTCAAAATTCCGTAACCAAAACCAGAGCGAGAATAAACAAAATTAGCCATATGTTTGTTTATATCAACATTTTTTTGCGTGGTATTGCCAACTTTTACCAACTCTGTGCCACTATTGCCAATAATCACTTGATCATAATCAGTTTGCATATCCAGTACTTGCAGATAATGGGCATGTCCGGAAACAAATAGCGTGCGCTTGGGTAGTAAGTTCTTAAAAGCAATTTGTTGGGTTAGATTGCCATAATAATAAGTAGATTTAATTTTGTTATAAGTCCACATAGGTCGATGCGTTAGGAATATATTGGTTGAATCTTTATCAATTTTTAATTGCGCTATTGCCTTTTTATAAAGTGCCAATTGTGGCTCAGAAGTACGATCATCCTGACCAGAACTACTGTCAAACATAATATAATTAACCCCTTTCAACTTCAATATATAAGGCTTTTCCATCTCTGCACAAGCTTGCCCCGCCTTTGGATACGCCCATGGCAATAAATAGCGCGACCAGCCGTTTTGTGCTCTGCCACATTCCTCATGATTACCCCTAGAAAGAGCGATTACTGAGGATTGAAATAATGAGTTTGCAGGTGCAAACCAATCGGCATTCCAAGTATCCCAGTTGTATCCACTAGGCGAGCCTTTGCAACCTTTATCACCTTCAGGACAAGGGGTTTCTCGGTAAAAATAATCGCCTACATGCAAAATTATGTCGGGGGTTTGGGCGCCAATACTGGCACTCAATTCACGCAACGGCCAAGCTTGAGCATCATTACACGCTTGTGCATTAATTTTATTAATGCGACATCCTGTATCGCCTAATATAGCAATACGATCTACCACACTGGGCAAAGTCGGCAACGCCTGCTGTTTAATTTTAATTGAACGGGTATCACGACTGACCAACAATTCACATACTGCGGGGAAATCCACCACCTTAGCAGCTCTTAAGTGCATAGCCGTAGGGACATTATCAACACTCACTTTTGGACATTGCGTATCATTTAATAAGACAACTCTGACGCTAAGCTGGTCATTTGTCACCATTTGAACCCATTGAGGATTAGACTGCGCATTACTCAAAAACGCTAATGCCAACAACGAAATACCCGTCACAAATTTAAAAAATCTCATAAAAACCTCCAATCATAATCCAGAAATAATACCCAACAGCACACTCATCCCAATATAGTGATTGTGCAAAAATGCCTCAAAACAAGCGCCTTTCTCCCGCTTTTTAATTAAAAACTGATGATAAAACATCAACCCCAACACTACAAACAACATAAGAAAATACGCTAATTTTAACTCAAACACCCACCCAATTTTAATCAAAATACCAATTAACATTAATTGCAACAAAGCAATAATGAGCCGATCAAACCGAGCAAATAAAATGGCACTGGATTTAACCCCAATCTTTAAATCTTCCTCTCTATCCGCCATGGCATACATAGTATCGTAAATCACCGTCCACACAACAGTCGCCAAAAAAACCCACCACGCACCCGCAAGCACGCTGCCATTGGTGGCAGCAAAAGCCATCGGCACACTCATTGCAAATGCACAGCCAAGCACGAACTGTGGCAGGTGCGTCCAACGCTTAGTAAACGGATAGAGTGTCGCCAAAAAAGCTGCAATCACTGCTAATTGAATGGTCAAAGTATTGGTCATCAATACCAAACCAAAGGCGATCATCATCAGCACAAAAAATAAAATAAGTGCTGATTTTGGATGAATTTCCCCTGTGGTGATGGGACGGTTTTGCGTGCGTTTGATCAATTTATCAATCCCTCTATCTGCATAATCATTAATCACACAACCTGCTGAACGCATTAAAACCACCCCTGCAACAAAAATCAGGCATAACTTTAAATCAGGCACTCTCTCTGCCGCCAAAAACAACGCCCACAAAGCAGGATAAAGTAACAAATAAATCCCAATCGGCTTGTGTAAACGCATCAGGCGAAAATAAGCCTTCATAAGGTCGCCAAAAATGCCTGTAATTCCGCTGACAACGGCGCCTTAATGGTTTGGATTTCTCCCGTACTTGGATTGGTAAAAGTCAGTTGATGCGCATGCAGGAATAAACGCCTCAAACCTTGAGCATGTAATTTTCGATCAAATTCTCTGTCACCATATTTATCATCGCACGCCAAAGGATGCCCTGCATATTGTCCATGCACACGGATCTGATGCATACGCCCAGTTTCAATGAGCACTTCAACCAAAGAAGCATCAATACTCTCAAAATTCTTTATTGGTTGAAAGTGACTAAGCGCATCTTTGCCTTTCGCATCAACCACTGTGCAGCGTGAATTCTGATATAAAGGTGCGTCAATACTATGGCGTTTTTTTGACCATGTGCCTTTAACCAGAGCCGTATAGCGTTTCTCCATTTGATGTTGAATCAGTTGCTCATGTAGATTTTTCAATACACTGCGTTTTTTGGCAATCAACAAAACGCCTGAAGTCGCACGGTCAATGCGATGCACCAACTCCACCGGCGTGTTAAACATATCTCTGAATGCCTCAATCACCCCAATATCAATACCACTACCACCATGCACTGCCAATCCACTCGGCTTATTAATCACCAACAGCCCTTTATCCTCATACAAAATACTCTCAGTCAACAACTTTTTAAGGCTATCTGAGGTTTTACTCGGCTTTGATTCAGCCACCCGAATCGGTGGGATACGCACCACATCATCGACTTGTAATTTGTAATCGGCTTTTTTCCTGCCCTTATTGACCCGCACTTCACCTTTACGAATCACTCGATAGATGTGTGATTTTGGCACACCTTTAAGTATTTTAAGTAAATAATTATCTAGTCGTTGTCCTGTGGAAAACTCATCAACTGTCTTAAATTGAACGCTCATCAGAAAAACAAGGTCTTAAAATTATTGGTGGTGGCATTAGCAATTGCTTCAATACTCTCGCCCCGAATTTCGGCTAATTTTTCAACTGTATAATAAGTGTAGGCGGGCGAGTTAGGCTTGCCACGGTAGGGCACAGGGGTTAAATAAGGTGCATCCGTTTCCACCAAAATCCTATCCAACGGCACTTTTTTAGCAACCTCGCGCAAATCACCCGCACTCTTAAAAGTGATAATGCCTGAAAATGAAATATAAAACCCCAAGTCCAACGCCGCCTTAGCTGTATCCCAATCCTCAGAAAAACAATGCATTACCCCTTGTTCCGCCTGCTCTTCTTGCATGATTTGAATGGTATCGTGCCTGGCATTGCGTGTGTGAATAATCAGCGGTTTGCCCGATTGATTGGAGGCTTGAATATGCCGCCTAAAGCGGTCTCGTTGCCAATCTGCTGTGTCTTTTTCCACATGAAAATAATCCAACCCTGTCTCGCCAATGGCAATAATATTACCCTCATCCGCCAACGCCAACAATTCTGCCACACTCGGATCTTGCCCTTCCAACTCACAAGGATGTACCCCCACCGACGCATAAATCTGCGGGTATTTCTTCGCCAAAGAAAACACATCCTCGAAATGCTCTAAATCAATACAAACGCATAAAAATTCCTCCACCGACAGTGTTTTGGCATGTGCCAATAAGCTGTCCATACTGCCACCAAAAGCCGCTAAATCTACTCTGTCTAAATGACAATGTGAATCAATGATTTTCATATTAATACCTCAAGTTATTGTTAAAAATTGGTCGTTGTTGTATCTAAATTTAGCATCTTATTGCCTATAAGGCAAGGGACGAAAATCAAGCGCCTCACGACTCGGTCTTTGACTTTTTTCCTTTGGTAGAAAAATATTTGATGCATGGTGTTGCGCATATTCTGTATTACTAAGTGACGAGGAAACAACTACTTTATAAGCATTGTTTATGCCGATAAGCACAAAATCAAACAACAGATGAAAATCAGATCTTAATAAAATACCGTTTGTAACGTTATTTGTATTCTCTCCTTGATAAGGAACAATATGAGCTGCTTCGAGAATAGGTGGTAAGTTTGTTGCCGAAATAGCACACTTTCCATCATATATTTTCAATAATTTTTTTCTGAATTTAGCCTGTCCTCGTCTATTCGCAATAGAACGAATTATTTTTTCTTTGACCTTTTCTGCGTCTTTTGGGTCAAATGCCTTTTCACTTATTTCATCTTCTGAAATTATATGGACTGGCGTACGACCCAACCCCACAAATTCCCATTGCCTAGGGTCGTCTAAATTTGCACTAATAAATTTTTTTTTCTTATCCTTTTGCGCTTTACAAATTAATTTTTTTAACTCTTTTGTATTTGGGGATAGTTTTATATCAGTAGATCCTTCTACCTCAAGCGCTCTCTGCGCCATGGATGGCCATATTTTCAAGGCATTTTTAGGAACCAAAAACACCTTGATCGTCCTTATGTTCAATTTAAAAATCCTCGACAATATCACCTCTAACGCAAGCAAATAATCAGTATTTCTTTCATTTACACCGCCTTTAGCACCGCCTCTTGACTCCATCACAAGCCCAGAATACCCCTCTATCGTTTGCACCGACACAGAAGCATTAAAAACTTCGTTATTTTCAGAAACAACATTCATAAATCAACCTCTCTATTAAAAACTAAAATCTTTTAACAATTTTTTAGCATTGCTTTTAATTTTATCAGATTTTCAAAGCTGCCTAAGTCGCCCTCAATGCCAAGTTTTGGCTCAATGGCGCCAAAAAAAACCAGTGCGATTTAGGGAGTGCAGAAAGTGGATAGAGTTAGTTTGGTTATTTTTATAAATGGTACGCCAAAAACCAAAAATAGAAATTACAAACCTAACGCCATGCCCGATTAAGTGCAATAAAAAAGCCCTGAATAATCAGGGCTTTTTTATTATTTGCAGTGCCCATAGAGGCGAACGACTGCTATCATGTGTTACTAGAACTTTAAAGAGAAATTCACACTTGACTTGTTATCGCTACCACTTGCTCTGTGCTCAAACCCGATACTTTTGCCATCCTCAACAGCGTATTTGGTTGCGACTGTTACAGCGTTGTTATTTATCCCATTAAATGATTCTTTGCGGATACCAACTACAAAACCATCACGCACTAGATATTGTACTTCAAGTGAGTTAATCGACTCTGATTTGCTCTTCGTTTTAAGAGTAATATGCTTGGCTAACACCGAGATACCACTACCGAACGAATAACTGCCATGTAGTGAAACTCCCGTATACCTCGTGCTTTCAATATAACTTATTGCTTCACCCTTAATAGCGCTCAGTCTGTTGTTGATACCAGCGTTTGATGGCTTGATAGCATTGTTATGATCAATTCCTGAAGGTGCATTTACAG
>CAJHVP010000092.1_pt1 | contig 9778 bp, 9 predicted proteins | sample 9196921 | NCBI WGS metagenome assembly CAJHVP01 (sample SAMEA7706184, study PRJEB36976) | symbiont metagenome | biome: Marine hydrothermal vent biome [ENVO:01000030]; feature: Bathymodiolus gill tissue material [ENVO:01001393]; material: Bathymodiolus-dominated oceanic mussel reef...
AGCAAAGAGAAAGGCAAGGGGCTATGGTAAAAAGCATTTTAAAACCATGGCTTATTTGCTTAGTGGAAAGTTGGATTTAAATCGGGTTAATGGGTTTTTACCCACTTGTTTTTAACAAGAGCCCATATTATAACACTAACTATCAACTTTTAAAAAACCGATAGTTAATTATTTGTAATGACACTTATCATTGATTAAACAGGGATTATTGAACTTTTTATACTGATAGTTAGTGTAAATATAAGCATATATTATTTCGAACTATCGGTTTTTAACTCAACTTAAAAAAATCTGTCAAATTGCTTTGAAACCAATATCTGTGCGGTAATAGGCGCTTGGCCAATTAATTTCTTTTAGTAATGCATAAGCATTTGCCTGCGCATCTTTGGTGTCTGCACCAAGTGCGGTGGCACACAACACGCGCCCACCGCTTGAAACAACATTATCACCATCGCTCTTAGTGCCCGCATGAAATACTTTTGCTGATTCATTGTCTACTGGTAAGCCAATTATCTCATTTGAAGGGTAGGCATCTGGGTAACCATTTGCTGCCAAAACCACGCCCATTGCTGAACGAGCGTCCCATTCAATATTCGCTTGGTCTAATTTTTGTTGTGTGGCTAATAAACATAATTGCGCCAAATTGGATTTAAGGCGCATCATAATTGGTTGCGTTTCTGGGTCACCAAAACGACAATTATATTCCAATACTTTGGATTTGCCATTGCTGTTAATCATCAAGCCTGCGTATAGAAATCCAGTGTAAGCATTACCTTCAGCTGCCATACCCTCTACTGTTGGGCGAATGACGCTGTCCATTACATCTTGAAAAATTTCATCCGTCACAATCGGTGCTGGCGAATAAGCACCCATACCGCCTGTATTTGGACCTTTGTCGCCATTGTCTCTGGCTTTGTGATCTTGTGAAGTTGCCATTGGCAAAATATTTTTACCGTCAACCATCACAATAAAGCTGGCTTCCTCTCCACTCAAAAACTCTTCAACCACCACACGCGATCCTGCTTTACCAAAACGATTGTCTTCAAGCATATCATGAATAGCATCGGTTGCTTCTTGTTGAGTATTAGCGATAATCACACCCTTGCCTGCGGCCAAACCATCGGCTTTAATCACAATCGGTACACCTTTTTCCTTGACATATTCTACTGCCAGGTCTACTTCGGTAAAAACACCATAAAAGGCGGTTGGAATATTATTTCTGTCAAGAAAGTCCTTACAAAATGCCTTTGAACCTTCCAATTGTGACGCTGCCTGAGTTGGGCCAAACACGCTCAAGCCCTGCGCTTGAAATGCATCCACTACACCCATCACGAGTGGCGCTTCAGGGCCTACGATGGTAATATCAATATTGTTACTCTTGGCAAAATCAATCAGCGCACTGATGTCTTGGACGCCAATATCAACATTTGTAAGCTTGTCTTCTAATTCTGTACCCGCATTACCCGGTGCAACAAACACTTCTTCAACGCTGTCAAATTTAGCACACTGCCAAGCCAATGCGTGCTCACGACCGCCACTACCAATTACCAATACTTTCATATATATTCCTCAATAAATTCTTTAAACTTCTTGTGTGACATAATCTGAGTGCCATCACAATTAAACGACATTGACACCGTTGAATTAAACAAATTAATAGTCACTGAACGCAAATAATAACCCTCAAGATGTCGCAACTTACTAAGATTTTTTAAAATAAAACGCAGATCATTAATATTGGTTAATTTTTGCATACTTTGATTACGCTCATGCAAAGATTGCTGCCACTGCAAAGAAAGCATACCAAACACTTCATCATTTTCAAGCATCTTATAAATGCGTTTAATCAATTGACTTTTTTTCTTTAAAGGGATTTTGTTGAAATGAAAATCCACATAATCAGAATTAAGCAAATCATCTGCCAAATGCACTTCGGTATTAAATGGGTCAAACACACTTGACACACGCACCTCAGCATTATTAAGCCCAATGACCAAGCGATAAACACCTGTATCAAGTAATAAATCTAACCAAACTTGTGAGAGTTGCTCCAGATTTTCATCCACACTGTTAAACGCTCGCTCACGATTATAAACACTCTCACGCAGGCTTTTATCACCTTTGATAGAATGCATCAAATTGTTATTAAAATAATAACCAACAAGTGCGTCTTTCTTCTTCATATGAATAATCGTTTAGGTTGTAAATAGCCGCATTCTATCTGTCCGATACCTAGAAAAACGGCATTTTCATCAAACATTTTAACCAAACTATCGACTTGATTTTCAATTTTAATCTTTCTGCCATAACGAATATCAATGCCTTGCTGTTGGTTAACACTAACGCTGTGAATATTTGGCAATAAATCTTCACTTTTAAAAATTTTAGCATCCAATGCTGTAAAGTCATCACTTGCCAAGGCCTCCAATTCAGCAAACTTAAGGGTTTGTGCAATATCCACATGTGCAAAGCCTGTGCGTCTGAGCTCAATAACATGCGCACCACAACCTAATTTATCACCGATATCAGCAATCAATGAGCGAATATAAGTGCCTTTTGAGCACGACACTTCTAAACTGATAATGCCGTTTTCATAGCCCAAAAAATCAAGTTTATAAATAGTGACTAAGCGTGCTTTGCGTTCAATTTCAATACCTTGTCTAGCAAGTTTGTATAAAGGCTGCCCATCTTTTTTAAGCGCTGAATACATCGGCGGCACTTGCTCAATATCACCTTGAAAACTTAGTGCAACTGCTTTCACTTGCACCTCATCAAGCTGCTTAAAATCTTTTGTCTCAGTGATTTCACCTTCACAATCCAGTGTATCTGTTATTTGCCCTAACTGCCCACGCACAAAATAACGCTTATTATCATTAAGCAAAAATCCTGCGACCTTAGTGGCTTGTCCTAAGCAAATCGGTAATATGCCACTAGCAAGTGGATCTAATGCGCCTGTATGTCCTGCTTTTTTAGCAAATAATAAGCGTTTGACTTTTTGTAATGCAGCATTGGAACTCAGTCCTGTGTCTTTATCAAGCAAGACAATGCCGTTAATTTCTCTGCCTTTTTTATTTTTTGCCAAGGGATGGAAGGTTAGAAGCTTTATCTAAATTAAGCGAATACTCAACTTTTGTTGTAGGATCACGAAAATAATCAGTTAACGACCCTTGAAATAATAACCCAACAGGCGTTAATATCGTAAGCACTATTGCAAACCAATAACTATTTTTTGTTATTTTGGCACTCTGTTCTTGTATATGCTTTTCTACATCGTTCTCTAATTTATTATTATGATTTCTTAATTGTTCATTTTCATCTATAACTTTTTGTAATTCTTGTTCTTGTGTATCAGAGGAAATTGACGCTGCCAATGATAACTCCTCTAACAGATATAAACTCTCAATTAACTGCGACTGAATGCTATCATAGTATTCAACTCTAGTCTGAACCTTAAAACGCTCAGTCTGGATTTTGATCAATATTTTTTTTAATTTTTCGGCAATATTTTTACGCTTTTCTGAATCCTTAACATAGACTAAGGATGTTACAAATCTATCATTAAGTGTTAAAATAAATAAATCAAGTGTGTCATAATAAGCGCGCTTACAATGCTTATATGCTTCTATAACATCCTCTTGTTTGTCGCTTTTTAGAATATGGTGTGCAGCATAACGCAATTGGTTAATAGCCTGTTTGGATGTAACTTCCAAAGAAAGATTTGCGGTTGTCCGAATGAGTTTTTCTGTTTCAAAAAACCACACTTTAACATCTTCAATTGTTATATTAGAATCAGAATCTTGGTTAAAGTCTTGAATGCTTGCTTTCATTTCTCGCTCAAGCAAACTAATAATATCCACTATGTTATTGAGATATTAACAAGGCTTTGGCGTGTAGCTCATCACTACTAAGTCTGTGATAGGAATTTTTGTTGTTATTGTCCACCTGAACACAACCCTTGCTTTTGCAATCAACAAGGCTACTAGAAAACGGTTTTCCGACTCTAGCATCTGCATTGTTATGTATTTTTGTTATTTCTGGATTACAATAAAATTTGGAGTAGCCCATCTTCTCTTTTAAATAAGCCTTTATTGACATATTTTCATCTCTTTGCACCGAAAATATTATTAATTATACTTAATAAACATGTGGTGCCTGCATCAATATTCCTCTCTAAAGCTTAGCAAGTAAATCATCAATTCTCGCACCCGTGTTTGGTGCTGAATCATAAATAAACTTGAGTTCTGGCGTGTGTCGTAGGTCTAGTGTCTTTGAAAGACGAGAACGGAAAAAACCACTGGCTTTTTTTAACAAAGGCACAACAACCTCTTTTTGTTCTTCAGGTACGGTGTAAAAAACCCTGGCACTGCTCAAATCACGGCTGGCGAGAACATCGGTAATGCCCACTGCTTGCAATCTTGCATCTTTGGTTTCTTGTCTTAGCAACATGACTAATTCCCGACGAATCAACTCGTTAATCCTTTCAACTCTATAGGAGGGCTGCTCTGCCATTAATTAAAAATGAATCTATAAAGTACGGGCACTTTCAACACGCTCAAAAACTTCAATTTGGTCGCCTGCTTCAACATCATAACCCACAACACCAATACCACATTCAGTGCCTGATTTAACTTCTTTAACGCTGTCTTTAAAGCGTCTTAGAGATTCTAATTCACCTTCAAAGACAACCACATTATCACGCAATACACGGATTAGCGAGTCTTTTTTAACCACACCTTCTTCAACCATACAACCCGCAATATCACCCAATTTTTGCGACTTAAATACTTCTTTCACATTGGCAATACCGATAATATTTTCACTAAGCTCAGGGCTAAGCAGTCCGCTCATAATGGCTTTAACATCATCAATTAGATTATAGATAATTGAATAATATTCAATGCGTACACCTTCTTCGTCTGCTGTTTTACGCGCCATAGCATCGGCACGCACATTAAAGCCAAGCACCAAAGCATCAGAAGTAGCTGCTAAGTTAATATCGGTGTTGTTAATACCACCCACACCACTAGAGACCACCTTGACTCTCACTTCATCTGTTGATAGCTCTTCTAAGGCCTCAACCAACGCTTGCGCCGAGCCACGAACATCAGATTTTAAAAGTACATTAACCGTTGATATGTCGCCTTCTTCCATCTTCTGTAAGAAGTTATCCATCTTCGAAGCTTGTTGTTTTTGCAACTCGGCTTCGCGATCACGCGCCTTTCTAAAGTCAGCTACTTCACGCGCTTTACGCTCAGATTCTACCACTAAAACTTCATCACCTGAGTCCGGCACACCTGACAAACCAAGCACTTCAACTGGCGTTGAGGGCGTTGCTTCTTTTAAAATTTCCCCTTGATCGTTAACAATTTGTTTAACCTTGCCATATTCCAAACCGGCAATCATAATATCGCCTTTCTTTAAGGTGCCTGATTGTACAAGAATAGTCGTTACCTTGCCACGGCCTTTTTCAAGGCGTGCTTCTAATACTCTGCCTTGTGCTGGACCTTTGGTAACTGCTGAAAATTCTGAGATCTCAGCAGTAAGCGTAATAGCATCTAATAGCGCATCAATGCCTTCACCCGTATGTGCGGATACACCTACCATCATCACATCTCCACCCCATTCTTCTGAGATAACATCATGTGATGAAAGCTCTTGCTTAACCTTGTCAAGATTAGCGCCTTCTTTATCAATTTTATTGATTGCTACAATAATGGGTGCTTTGGCGTTTTTTGCGTGTTTGATTGACTCAATCGTTTGTGGCATAACGCCATCATCTGCTGCCACCACTAAGATAACAATGTCAGTGGTGCTAGCACCACGAGAGCGCATTTTCGAAAACGCTGCGTGCCCTGGTGTGTCAACAAAAGTAATCTTACCGCCTTTTGCATGTACTTGATAAGCGCCAATGTGCTGAGTAATACCACCCGCTTCACCATCGGCAACTTTTGCCTTGCGAATATAATCTAATAGGGATGTCTTGCCATGGTCAACATGACCCATAATTGTGACTACTGGCGGTCTGGCGCTTTCATTGCCACTTGCTTTTGATTTTTCGATTAACTTGTCTTCAATGGTTTCTTCTTTATTAACAACGCCTGTGTGCCCCATTTCTTCTACTACTAAAAGCGCAGTATCTTGGTCAATAACATCGTTGAGTGTGGCCATCACGCCCATGCCCATCAATACTTTTAGCACCTCTCCCGCTTTGGTGGCCATCTTTTGTGCCAAATCACTAACCTTGATATTATCAGGTATAGAGACTTCGTGAACCACTTTTTCAATTGGCTTTTGAAAGCCATGCTGTGCTTGCTCTTCTTGGATTTTTTGGCTAAGGCGCGTTCTGTCTTTCTTTTTCAGTTTTCTACTTGGGTTCTTCTTAGCAACATGTAACTGCTTACGCCCATCTGCACCTGATGTATTACGCAAACGCTTTGGTTTTTTCGACTTATCATCACTATTAGCATCACCCGTTTTTTTAGTATTTTCTGTTTGTTGTTTTGCTTGCTCTTGCTGTTTCTTTAAGTCTTCTGCTTCCTCTTTTTGCAAACGCGTCATTTCTTGACGCTTAGCATCTTGTGCTAATAACTTCTCATCTGCTTCACGACCGGCCTCTAATGCCTCTAGCGCCTCTTTTGCTTTTAATACTGCCACATCATCTTGCACGGATGTTATAGGTGCTTTTACAGAACGCTTTTTCTTAACCTGAATCTTGACACCACCTGCACTATCGCTAGACTGAGTACTGGGTTTGCGCGACACTGAAATACTAGATTTAGCCGGCCCACGCTTAGATAAGCCCGCCATCAAAATTTTGCGCTCATCACCTGAAATCTCAGAATTAGCAGTCTTGCCTTCAATGCCAGCATTTACCAGAATCTCAATAACTTCATCCGGAGTTTTTTTCAGTGCTGTAGATAATGATTGAACTGTAGCCATATGTTTTACCTATTTATATAATTTTTTAACAAAAGTCTTTTTTTGCTTATTTAAACCAACCTTCGTTTTCTCTCGCTGTCATGATAATTGCTGATGCCACTTCCTTATCTAGCCTTTGAATATCTAATAATTCATCAATTGATAATTCCGCTAAGTCGTCCACTGTAGCAATTTCCGCCTCAATCAGTGCTTGTGCTAAGTCTTCATCAACACCTTCAACACTGGTTAATACTTCAGAAGATTCTGCATCACCTAAAGCCTGTACAAGTTGTGCATCAGAAGCGCGTTCTTGTAATTCTTCAACCATTGTTGCATCAAACTCTTCAACTGCCTCTAAACTAGCGGCATCTGCATCTGCAATATCATCAATACTGGCAAAGCCTTCGTCAATTAAAACACCTGCCACTTCAGAATCAACGCCTAATTGCTCAGCTAATTTTTCGCTAATCTTTTGATTTTCTTCGGTTTGTTTATTGTCAGATTCACTCACTGACATTACATTTAACTTCCAATTAGTCAAGCGTGATGCCAATTTAATATTTTGACCGCCACGACCAATAGCCAATGCTAACTGGTCTTCTTCAACGGCAATATCCATTGAGTTTTTGTCTTCATCAACCACAATTGAGCTGACTTCTGCTGGCGCCATTGCGTTAATCACATATTGTGCAGGGTCTTCATCCCACAAAATAACATCCACACGCTCACCATTTAATTCATTTGACACCGCCTGCACGCGTGAACCACGCATACCGATACAAGAGCCAATTGGATCTAGGCGCTTGTCTTTTGCTTTAACCGCTAACTTTGCACGCAAACCAGGGTCGCGACTAACGCCCATAATCTCAATCACGCCCTCAGAAATCTCTGGCACTTCCATCTCAAACAACTCAATCATCATCTCAGGTGCAGTTCGACTCAAGAAAATTTGCGCCCCACGAGGGCTTGATTTTACTTCTTTAATATAGGCCCTTAGGCGGTCGTTCTTACGAATTGATTCATTTGGGATTAAATCAAACTTAGGGATCATGCCATCAACACCACCCATATCAACATGGGCATTGCCTCTGTCAATGCGCTTAACAGTGACCATAACAACCTCACCCATACGCTGAGTGTAATCCTCAACAATCACTTCTCTTTCTGCTTCACGAACTTTTTGGATAATGACTTGTTTGACAATTTGTGCAGCAATACGACCAAAGGCTTCGGTTTCTATTGCCTCACGCACAAAATCTTCAACTGCCACGCCATTTGCATCTTTTGCATGAATGTGTAATTCTGAGTCAAACGCAGTGCCGTCATCGTCAACAAAATTTTCACCATCTTCAATAACCATCCACTGTCTGAAAGTAGAAAATTCACCGGTTTTTCTATCAATCTCAACATGAGCATCAATATTATTGTTCTTTTTGGTTGCTGCTGCTAACGCTTCCTCTAAGGCTTCAAACACGCACTCTTTGGTAATGTTTTTCTCGTTAGAGATCGCTTCAACCATTAAAAATAAATCTTTACTTTCCATCTTTTCTCCTAAAATAGGCGGCTAAAAATGCGCCACCAAATTTGCCTTCTCAATCAACTCAATATCCAGCTTATAGCTGCCTGTGTCTGTCATCAACTCAATGCTATTGTTAGCCTCGCTCACACTGCCAATAGCGCCATTAAACTTCCTTTGTCCATTAACCGACCTTAATAATCTTAACTTAACATCGTGTCCTAAAAAACGCTGATAATGTTCAATATTAAATAACGGTCTTTCAACACCTGGCGATGACACTTCCAGATTGTATTGTGTCATAATCGGGTCCTCCACATCAAAAATACTACTTAATTGATGCGATACTGTTTCACAATCGTTAAGCCCAATGCCTTGGTCTAAGTCAATATAGACTCTCAAGATACTGTGCTTACCGCTGGCAATATACTCAATACCCACCAGCTCATAACCCATATCTTCAATCACTGGCTGAATCAATGCTTCAATTTTATCTGTAATTTTTGCCATATTTAAAATAAACCCTTAACAAAAACCCCCCTAAAAAGGGGGGTCGTAATCATTTGGTAGCGGGGACAGGATTTGAACCTATGACCTTCGGGTTATGAGCCCGACGAGCTACCGAACTGCTCCACCCCGCACTAAAAGAGACAATTTTACGCACTTATGTTGTAAATGTCCACTAAAAATACAAATTAATTCAATAAACCAGCAAAAATTGCCGTATCTTCACCACTAAAGACCCTTTGTAATCAGACAGAGTTGATACAAAAAACAGCATGATATTCTGTTCAATACCCCCCTATTCTCATTCTTAATACAACGAAAACTAAAGCCGTTAGCACGATTTTGGACGAGTCTTGTATCGTTATGCTTAAAGATACAAAACCTTTATCACTCAATAATTGCAAATCTTTACTCATTCGCAGAAACAATCTTAGGGTTTCCACGCGCTTTGTTCGGCGTTTTCAATATGGGCAATTCTAGCTGATTTTTTACTTTTGTTGGGTTTGTACACACCAATCAGCAAATCTAAACTACTTTGCTTCATTTTCTCACCTAAGCTAAATTGATATTTTCTTGCTTTTAAGCATTACGCTTGTGTTTGCGCATCGTAATACGCCAAATGCTGTTATTGGCGTGTCATGCTACAACGATATTGACTTAACGCAAAACGCATACAATCAAGGTTTAAACCATGTAGCGTTCAGTGCATTTTTCCATCAGCCACCAATTATTCTATATTCTGTCCCTAACGCAACGAACGCTCAGACCAAGAGTACGTTGAGCGTCTCCGATGGTCAAACCAGCTACAGAACCTTGATTTATGATGCTAAACTTACG
>CAJHVP010000097.1_pt1 | contig 9113 bp, 10 predicted proteins | sample 9196921 | NCBI WGS metagenome assembly CAJHVP01 (sample SAMEA7706184, study PRJEB36976) | symbiont metagenome | biome: Marine hydrothermal vent biome [ENVO:01000030]; feature: Bathymodiolus gill tissue material [ENVO:01001393]; material: Bathymodiolus-dominated oceanic mussel reef...
CTTGAATGCTGATGAATAGTTTGTTCGTTTTTTACTCATAATTTTTTACTCCGAATTGTTGGGTTAAGTTTAACTCGTTCGAAATAAGAAATCTTAATTTGTTGTCTTAAATTGTTGGGGTTTTATAGTTTTGATCCCAGATTTATTGGCCTCAGACTTTACTGTTTGTAACGTGCTACGAAAAGAAATTTCTAGACCTTTATACTTGAACCTAGCAATCGAAAGAACAAGAGATTTAAGTGGCTCCCTGAAAAGAAGTACTAAAACTACTACTGTAAATGGCCAAGCCAAGGAATCAACTATTGGTACTGCGTATTCCAAGGAACTCTCCTATTAACCATTAGCATAAGGCTGCCCCTAATGCGCTGTATTAAAAACAAAACTAAGGTGTCTGCTTTGTAAAAACTATAATGCTTGAGATTGTAACTCAAAATAAAGATTCGCCATAATTCTGTTGATACAAATGCTCTATCTCAGTCAAGTCAAATTGATGATTTTGCGTGCCTAGGTGGGCAACCTTAATGGCGCCTAACAGCCCTGCTAGTTGCCCTGTGGTTTGCCAGCTCATGTCATTCATTAGCCCGTATAACAAGCCTGCACGATAAGCATCGCCACAGCCTGTTGGGTCTTGTGTAGATTGCGTTTTTGCTGGGGCAATGTTAATCACTTCGCCATTGGTGTGGATTTCACTGCCTTTAGCGCCTTTGGTGATAATGAGTGCGTCTACCATTGAAGCAATAGTTGCTAAATCTAGGTTTGTTTTCTCTTGTAGCATTTGTGATTCATAGTCATTGACTGCTACATAGTTTGCCTGCTTAATAAAGGCGGTTAATTCTTCACCTGAGAACATCGGCATACCCTGACCTGGGTCAAAGATAAAAGCGATGTTGCTATCTGTAAATTGTTTTGCGTGTTCAATCATACCGTCGCGTCCATCGGGTGAGACGATGCCAATATCAGCCACAGAAGCATCACTGACTTGGTTTTGGTGCGACTCGCTCATCGCACCCGGGTGAAAAGCGGTAATTTGGTTGTCATCCATATCAGTGGTGATAAAGGCTTGACCTGTGTAAGTGCCCTCAATTACTTTTATATGCGTGGTATTCATATGATGAGATTCCATCCAATTCATATAAGGGGTAAAGTCTTCGCCCACGGTTGCCATTGGCACGGAGTTGGCGCCTAATAAATGTAGATTGTAAGCGATATTGCCACCACAACCACCAAACTCTTTGCGCATGGTTGGCACTAAGAATGAGACATTCAGCATATGTACCTTGTCGGGTAAGATATGGTTTTTAAATTGGTCGTGAAAAACCATAATAGAATCAAAGGCGTAAGAGCCACAAATGAGAGCTGTTTTTGACATTGTTTTCTCCTTTTTTTATGCAGGTGTTTCGGTTTACTTTCTTAATTGTTCGGGTATTGGAAAGTGTGTGCTTTCTTTCACGCCACCTACTTCAATCACTTCGTTTGCACCGTGATCGCGCAAATAATCAATGACTTCTTGTACCAATATTTCAGGCGCTGATGCGCCTGCTGTAACCCCAATAGTATTGACATCAGTTAGCCAACTTGGTTGAATTTCGTTTGCACCGTCAATCAAATAAGCGTTTTTTTGCATTTTTTCGGCAATTTCTCTCAAGCGATTTGAGTTGCTAGAGTTGCTAGAGCCTAATACCAAGAGCATGTCAGAATCTTGCATGAGTGTTTTAACGGCGTCTTGTCGGTTTTGCGTCGCATAGCAAATATCATCTTTTTGCGGTGATTTAATCTCAGGAAATCTATCTTTTAGCGCATTAACAATTTGCTGGGTATCGTCAATGGATAAGGTGGTTTGTGTTGTATAAGAAAGTTGTTTGTTGTCCAAATTTAACTTATCTACATCTGCAACGGTTTCAATCAATGTAACACTTGCACTTTGGTTTGATTGCCCAAGTGTGCCTTCTACTTCTGGGTGTCCTTCGTGTCCAATTAAGATGACTTGATGGTTTTGTTTTTGTTTGCGCACGACTTCCTTATGGACTTTGGTGACCAGTGGACAGGTAGCGTCATAAATAATTGCACCGAGTTCATTGGCTTGTTGGCGCACTGCCTTTGATACACCATGTGCGCTAAAAATCACCACTTTGCCTGCTGGCACTTCATCGATTTCTTCAACAAAAATCGCACCTTTGGTTTTAAGGCTATCTACTACAAATTTGTTGTGCACTACTTCATGACGCACATAAATAGGCGCACCATGCAATTCTAATGCACGCTCAACGATTTCAATGGCACGCTCAACCCCTGCGCAAAAACCTCGTGGATTGGCAAGTAGCACCTTCATTGAGGGCTTTTAGATTTTTCAAGTATTTCTACTTGGAATGAGACATCACAACCTGCCAAGGGGTGATTAAAATTTACGGTAATATTGTCGCCATCAATTTTATCAATACAGCCTGCATAAGAATCACCTGCGGGTGTTTTAAATTCAACGCCATTATTAAGCTTGATGTCTAACTCCTTAGGGAACTCAGCGCGACGCATCACTTGAATGGCGTCGCTCTCGACTTGACCAAAGGCCTCACTGGCACTTAACAAGAAGGTTTGCAGTTTGCCCACTTTTGCTTCTTTAATGCAAGACTCTAGGCAAGGGTCAAGTTGCCCATCGCCAACTTCAAATTCAAAAGGGGTGTCAAGCGAGGCATCAACCAATTCACCACTTGCGTGTGTGAGCTTGTAGAAGATTTTGTATTTAGCCATGTAGCGCTTGTAGCAGTTGGTGTACTTTGTTGCGCAAATCTCTGCGATGTACAATCATATCGATTGCGCCTTTTTCAAGTAAGAATTCACTGCGTTGAAAGCCTGGTGGCAACTCCTCTCGCACTGTTTGCTCCACTACTCTGGGCCCAGCAAAACCAATCAGTGCATTTGGCTCGGCAATGTGAATATCGCCTAGCATGGCAAAGCTGGCAGACACACCACCCATGGTTGGATCGGTTAAAATTGAGATAAATGGAATTTTTTTGTTGCTGAGTAATTTTAGTGCCAGTGATGTTTTGCTCATTTGCATAAGCGAAAACAAGCCTTCTTGCATGCGTGCACCGCCGGATGCTGAAAAACAAACCAGCGGCACATCAGTATCCATACAAAGTTGCGTTGCACGGACAAATTTTTCGCCCACTACTGAGCCCATTGAGCCACCCATAAATTTAAAATCAAATGCAGCTACAACAACGCTCATCCCATGTAGCGTACCACTTTTTACAACTAAAGCGTCTTTTTCATTGGTGGTTTTTTGTGCTTGAATAATGCGTTCTTTGTATTTCTTTTGGTCTTTAAATTTTAAAGGATCAACTGCAACCAAATCAGGTGCAATTTCTTTTTGCCCATCTTCGTCTAAAAAACTATTGAGGCGTACACGAGCAGAAATACGCATGTGATAATCGCATTTGGGACAAACATAATCCAACCCTTCTAACTCTTCTGAATAAAGGGTAGTTTCACACTTGGGGCACTTTCTCCACAAGCCCTCTGGAATATTTTTCTTCGCTACACTGGTAATAGAAGGTAGGATTTTTTCTAACCAACTCATCGTTACTCCTTAATTGCTCTTGAAATTTCGTTTGCCAACGCGCCAACACTTGCTAACATTTTATCCTTATTCTCATTATATTTTTCAATAAATGACACTAATGATGAGCCAACAATCACCGCATCTGCTGATTTAGAGACCACTTTGGCGGTTGCTGCATCTTTAATGCCAAAGCCAACACCAATAGGCAAGTTGATGAATTGGCGGATTCTACTCATATTTGTATTCACGATATCAATATTTAGATGTCCAGCACCGGTCACGCCTTTGAGTGAAACAAAATAAACAAAGCCAGAGGCAATATTGGCTAAAGCTGCTAAGCGCTCGTTAGTCGTGGTTGGCGCCACTAAGAAAATAAAGTCAATATCCGCACCATCCAAACACGCTTTTAAATCTTGTGCTTCTTCGGGCGGCATATCTACTACCAATATGCCATCTACACCACTTTCACTTGCCACATTGGCAAATGCTTGGTAACCAAACACTTCAATTGGGTTGAGATAACCCATCAAAACGATTGCAGTTGTGTCATTAGTTTGTCTGAATTTTTCTACTAAAGTCAACACATCACGCAAACTCACACCGTCTGCTACTGAGCGTTCATGTGATTTGGCAATGACAGGGCCATCAGCCATCGGATCTGAAAACGGCACACCGAGCTCAATCACATCTGCACCATTGGCAACTAATGTTTGCATGAGTTCAAAGGTATTGTCTAAGCCACTATCACCTGCGGTAATAAAGGGGATAAAGGCTTTTTGCCCTTGTTTTCTTAGGCTTTGAAAGATATTTTTTATTCTTGACATAATCGGGTGCTTAATGTTGACAATTTTTCGCAAATTTTATTGGTTTCACAAATTTCGAAAGATGTATTTTCAAACTTTATTTTTATGTCTTTAATTGAAAACAAATTATCCCAAACAACAATCTCGGTGTCATTCTTAACTACTACATAATAGAGAATGGGAACGGCATTCTGAATAATCTCAATAGACTTCGTGTACTTTTTGCCAAGATTGCTTAATATATCCTTCGATGTTTTGTTCTTTAACTGCTCTTTCAAATCTTTCAATTCAATTAAAATAACCCTATTTTCTATCATTTCAATATAGTCAACTTGGCATGCTTGGCCGTATTTTTTATCCAAGGAAGAAACAAATCCGCCATCATTCATATCAAATAATATCGCTTTACAATCTGTCATCTCTTTGTTTCTGTGTTTTTTAGCATGCTGAATTGTTTTGCAATAGTTGGTTAAATTAACCATTCTTTGCGTCTTCTGTGTATAGGTCTTTGTATGGAGATGACAATTCTTCTCTTGATTCTATTAAATTTTCAGTAATATTATTAGAATCAAATTCAAACAAGCCACCCTCTTTTGTGAAATGATTAATCGCAATAAAATCGCCGTCTTTTTCTTTAGTGTGGACTTCTAACGCCTTAATCATATCCAAACTATGCGTTGCCATCACCACATTAACGCCGCTTTCTGCCAATTTAATTAAGGTTTTGGTTAATAAGACCTGCCAAGTTGGGTGTAGGTTTGTTTCTGGTTCATCAAAAAAGACAAACGAGCCTTTACTTATTACATTATTTTTTAATAACGTTTGAATCATGCCTAAATTTTTCACGCCAAAAGAAATTAAGTTTTTATCAATGCTTCTGTTAGAATCATCAACAAAAGACAGGCGACCATTTTCAAAAATAAATTCCCCACCAATTTCTGCTTTTAACTCAGTTACTAATTTTGAAATAATCTCCAATGGCGGGTTAGTTGACTTGGTGTTTAAAGCTTTATCTAAATCATAAAAATATTTTGGTACACCTGTTAAGTCATTCTTTTCTTCAACCTCTTTAGATTTATTCAATGCATCCCTGACGCTCCAATAGGCAGGAGACTCAAAAAATACTACTCTTGAAAGCTTGGGTATATCATCAATAAAAAATGAGTCTAAATTAAAATCAATAATATTTTTTGCATCAAAAGATATGTTAAGTCCATAATCGGCAGATAGGCTTGTTTTTTCTTCATCAAAAGAAACCAGTTCTGATATGTTGGCTATTTGGAAATTTTCTTGCAATTCTTTTTTTAAAGCATTATCTAATAGTTCAACATATCTTTTCTTTCCTTCTGTTAAATTAAGGATTAAAGAGCTTAAAGATTTTCTTAAAATATTAGAAGGGTAACTCACAGATTTGATTTTTTGTTTTTTTTCTAATTTGGTTAAGTATTCTATAAATCTATTAAAATTTTTAATCTGTGTATCGGTTGTAGTAGAGCGAGTTTGAATATAAGCACCTATAGAGTAATCTTTCATATCCATTAATAGGGATTGAAGTTCGTTAAGAGTTAATTTTAATAATTGGATATTTTTTTTATCTTCTTTGCCTTTGCGCGTTAAAGATTTATCAAAAAAATCAATTCCTAGGCTACTCATTCGAATATTATTAGTGGCCTCAATATAAAGTAAATTCTTATTAACAATATTAAAAACGGAATACAGAGTCTTGGTAAAAAAACTTTTACCCGTGCCATTTTCACCCGTCAGCACAGTTAAAGGGCGAACCTTTACTGTGCCATCTTTCAGCTTCCCTAAGTTCTTAACCTTAATATCTAGTATATTCATAATGTTACCTCTTGCTAAGGTTATGCACACTATCAACCAGTACTTTCATATTTTCAGGGTCAACATCAGGTGTAATACCGTGACCAAGGTTAAAAATATGCCCTGTATCGCCTTTGAATTGTGATAGCACTTTTTTCACTTCTCGCTCAATGATTTCAGGCGTGGCGTAGAGAACGGCAGGGTCAAGGTTGCCTTGAATGGCGACTTTATTGCCAACCTCTTGTTGTGCTTGTGACAGCTCAACCGTCCAGTCAATACCAATACCATCACAGAGCGTATCGGCAATATAAGTTAAATATTTGCCACCATTCTTACTGAACAGTGTGATCGGAATATTAGGATGCTTGGCTTTGATGCCCTTAACAATTTTTGCCATATAGTCCAGTGAAAAATCCAGATAATTTTGCTTGGATAGTACGCCACCCCAAGTGTCAAAAATCATTACGCTATCGGCACCTGATAAAATTTGTTGGTTAAGATAGGCAATCACGCTATGGGCTAATTTGTCTAATAGTAAATGCAGGGCCTTTGGTTCATTAAACAACATCTTTTTAGTATTGGCAAATGTCTTACTGCTACCACCTTCAATCATATAGGTTGCCAAAGTCCATGGGCTACCACTAAAACCAATCAAGGGCACACGGTTATTTAGTGCTTTTTTAATGGTTGAAACACTATCAAAAACATAAGTTAAATCGTTATTGATCTCACTTGGTAATTTCTCAATATCTTGCAGATTTTGAATCGGGTTTTTAAATTTCGGACCTTCGCCTTCTGAAAAATACAAGCCTAAGCCCATCGCATCAGGAATGGTCAAAATATCAGAGAATAAAATTGCTGCATCTAAGTCAAATCTATCAATGGGTTGTAGCGTGACTTCACAGGCTAATTCTGGATTTTTGCACAACGATAAAAAATCACCCGCTTGTTTTCGAGTGGCACGATACTCCGGTAAATAGCGCCCTGCTTGACGCATTACCCAAATTGGTGTGCGTGTTGTGGGTTTTTTTAATAAAGCGTTAATGTAGTCGAATGACATAGTCTTAAGTAAGTAAATGGTGAGTTAGTAATTATAGCGATTTTGCTTGGTAGCCGGGTATAAAAAAAAGCCACAAATTGTGGCTTTTTATTGGGGAAGCGGTTTGTTTATCGCTTGAACGAACCGTAACGAGATTTAAACTTCTCAACGCGACCTGCGCTATCCATAATTTTTTGCTTGCCTGTGTAGAAAGGGTGGCAACTTGAACACACATCTAAGTGCAACTCCTCTTTGCCAATCGTTGAGCGTGACTCAAAAGCGTTGCCGCATGAACATACTACTTTTACAGTGTCGTAATTAGGGTGGATATCTGTTTTCATGTTATTATTTATGCAAATCTCTAAAGAGGGAGCATTATATACCATTGTTGAGTAAAATACAATTATGAATAACATTAACGCCATCATTCTTGCTGCCGGCAAAGGCACGCGTATGAACTCTACCAAACCAAAAGTCTTACAAGTCCTATCAGACAAGACTTTACTTGAACATGTGCTGATGCAGGCACAAGCACTTTGTTCACAAGTGTTTGTAGTGGTTGGCTTTGGTAGTGAGCAGGTGTGCCAAGCCCTTGATGATGATTCAATTAACTGGGTAGAGCAGAGCGAACAACTTGGCACGGGTCATGCGGTTCAGCAGGCTACGCCGTATATCAATGATGATTCAATTTCTTTAGTGTTGTATGGCGATGTGCCACTTATCCGGCAATCAACTTTAAAAGACCTGATCACTCAAACACAAAAAAGTGGTGTGGCACTCCTTTCGGTGATGCTTGACAATCCAGCAGGTTATGGTCGTATTATTCGTAAGGATAATCAAATCCAAGCTATTGTTGAGCAAAAAGATGCAAATACTGAGCAACTTATGATTTGTGAAGTCAATACAGGTATTATGGTGCTTGATAGTGGTTTATTAAAAGCTTATTTGGGCAATTTAAACGCAAACAATGTACAAGGCGAGTTTTATTTGACCGATATTATTGCAATGGCGGTGAAAGACGGTAAAACAATTGCATCAGTCATTGCAGAAAATGACAGTGAGGTAGCAGGTGTGAATGATAAAGTGCAATTGGCAGAATTAGAAAGAGTCTTTCAGAAAAATCAAGCAAATCAATTTATGCAACAAGGCTTAACGCTAAAAGACCCTGCGCGTTTTGATTGCCGAGGAACGCTTAATTTTGGGCAAGATTGTGAAGTTGATGTTAATGTGGTGGTTGAGGGTAATGTTTCGCTTGGAGATAACACGACAATTGCACCGAATTGTATAATAAAAAACGCTAAAATTGGCACTAATGTAGTTATCTTGCCTAATTCAGTTATTGAAGATGCCATTATTGGCGATGGCGCATCTATCGGACCATTTGCACGCATCCGCCCTGAGGCTCATATTGGTGAAAGCGCCAAGATTGGCAACTTTGTTGAGGTGAAAAAATCCACTATTGGCAAGGGTTCAAAAATCTCCCACCTAAGTTATGTGGGCGATACTATCATGGGTGAGGATGTTAATATCGGCGCTGGCGTGATTACTTGTAATTATGATGGTGTTAATAAGCACCAAACCACGATTGAAGACGGTGTATTTGTCGGCTCAGATACGCAATTCATCGCACCAGTGACTATCGGTAAAAATGCCACTATTGGTGCAGGCTCAACTATCGCTAAAGATGTGCCAGGTGGTAAACTCAGTCTAAGTCGCACTAAGCAGGCTGTGCTAAAAAACTGGAAAAAACCAATTAAAAAATAAGGTTCTTTCAAATCCTGAGTGGGTAACCCCATTAAAATAACACTCTACCACATACTCAAAAGGACGGTTAAAAATGCAAGATCTATTCACCCAAGCACTCGGTATAAATTCTCCTTGGTTTATTAAA
>CAJHVP010000010.1_pt1 | contig 6370 bp, 7 predicted proteins | sample 9196921 | NCBI WGS metagenome assembly CAJHVP01 (sample SAMEA7706184, study PRJEB36976) | symbiont metagenome | biome: Marine hydrothermal vent biome [ENVO:01000030]; feature: Bathymodiolus gill tissue material [ENVO:01001393]; material: Bathymodiolus-dominated oceanic mussel reef...
AAACCAAGGAGAATTTATACCGAGTGCTTGGGTGAATAGATCTTGCATTTTTAACCGTCCTTTTGAGTGTGTGGTAGAGTGTTATTTTAATGGGGTTACCCACTCAGGATTTGAAAGAACCAATATTATTGTCTACTTCAACAGTTTTTCCAATAAAATCTGGATAATAATACAGTGGATTTTTAACATCCACTTTAGAAAAGTTATCTGCAAAAACAACACCATATGGCACTAATAATATCGCCAAAATCAACACCAAACGCCTCATATTCCACCCCAAAAAAATTATGAAAATTCTATGCACCTGCCATTATACACAAATAAAGATAAGCTTACGAATACCGTCGTTACTAGCAGTATAACTACTAAATAATCAACATTAAATTGAGCATATAGGGCGAAACGAATGGCTTCGGTTGCATAAGTAAACGGATTGTATATGGCTATTTGATAAAGTAATAGACTTGATTGCTGAATATTCCACAATGGATACAACGCCGACGAAGCAAAAAAGACTGGGAAAATAACAAAATTCATTACTCCAGCAAAATTTTCTAATTGTTTAATTAAAGAAGACAATAATAAACCAATTGCATTAAACATTAAACCCACCAAATATAAAACTGGTAATAAGGTCAAATAAGTATTAAAATTAATCTCCACTCCCCACAAATAAGCAATGATTAAAAAAACATAAACTTGTACAATACCAACAGAAACATTAGCCATGGATTTACTCAACAATAAAAACCAGCGCGGTAGAGGCGCAGTTAATAGTATCTTCATACTTCCCATTTCACGGTCATATATCATTGACAACGAATTTTGCATACCACTGAACAATAGGATAATTGCACATAAACCAGGGGTAATGTAAGTCTCATATAAAACATAGGTTTCATAAGGTGGAATGATAGACACCCCAAGTACCGACTTAAATCCTGCTGCAAAAATAAACAACCAAACCAAGGGTCGCACTAAAGAGGCAAAAAAACGTGTGTATTGTTGCAAAAAACGCAAAAATTCTCTATAAACAATCGCTTTGAATGCAGTTAAATAATTATTGTTCATTAATTTGACTGCCTGTCAGCTTTACAAAAGCCTGTTGTAGATTTTCAGTATTGGCTGATTTGATAATATTACTGGCATAATCTGCTGCTATTATTTGACCCTGCTCTAAAATAATAATATAATCATTCAAGTTGACTTCATCAATTAAATGTGTACTCCATAAAGTGGCTAATTTTTTTTGAGCCAAATGACGCACATGATTGGTTAATTTTATTCTACTTTCTATATCTAATCCCACAGTTGGCTCATCCAATAACAATAATTCAGGCTGATTGAGTAATGATCTAACCAGCTCAATACGCCTTATTTGCCCCCCACTCAATGTGCGTACTTTTTGGTTTAGCACATCTAGTAGTCCAAAAGTTTGTAAATTTTTTGCTATGCTACTAATGGACTGTTCTTTTTTAAGTCCATGCAGTTGAGCAAAATACATTAAATTTTGCCTGACACTTAAATCTAAATCCAGAGTTCTTTGTTGAAATACGATACCTATTTTTTTAAAGATTGTATGGCTATGCTTGTTAATATCAAGAGAAAATAACATAATTTCTGAATTTTTTGGCGCTTTGTAAAAACGAGTTAGTAAAGAAAATAAAGTGGTTTTACCAGCACCATTTCTACCCAATAAAAAAGTAACACCTCTGTTTGGAATATCAAATGTTATGTCATTTAAAATAGTTTTATTCCCAATACTATAAATCAAATTTTTAACTTTAATACAAGAGGGGTTAATCATCTGCATACGCAATCCCCCAAGGATATCTGCCAACAGCAATAGACTTAATAGCTTTTAGTTTTTCAACATCAATAATGGATATGTCATTACTAACACCATTGGTAGAAGCTAAGATTGATTCATCTTTATTAAAGGCCAATTGCCATACTCTTTGACCTACCAATATATATTTAATAACCTTTAGGGTTTTAGCATCAATAACAGCCAGCCTATTAGAAGGTCCCAATGCTACAAAAACCAAACCTTTTTTACTATAAGCAATACCAACTGGTTGAATTAATTCCTTTTCAACGCCATTGATAGCAAAGCCAATCTTTTTGACTATTTTTAAAGTTTCTACATCAATAATACTAACAATACCGCCAATTTCAGAAGAAACCCAGACAAATTTTCCATCTGGAGAAAACTTGGCATAACGAGGGCGGGATTCTACTAATACATTGCCATAAATCAAGTGACTGTCAAGATTGATAAAGTGCGCCATATTGGTTGTTTCAGATGTATTTACTAGAATTTTATCATCTGGACTAATGGCCATGCCTTCAGGCTCAACCCCTACTTCAATTTCTGCTGTGATTTTTTTTGCCTCAACATCAATAACTGTAATTAAATTATCATCCTCATTAGAAACATAAATAAAACGACCATCACTACTAATTTCCATTAATTCAGGATCAGGGCCAGATGGTAAAATATCAACAATTTTTAAAGTCTCTAGGTCTAACACTTCAATCTTATCATCATCACTAACACAAATATAAAGTCGTTTTTGGTCTTGGCTAAGAATCACTCCCCTTGGCCCTCTGCCCAACTTTAATTGTTTCAAGTAGCTTAAAGTTTTTTCCATCTAAAATACTAATGCTATTGTCTTTTTCATTAGAAACATAAATTTTGGCATTCGTTACTAGTGTTAATAACATTAGTAAGCAAAAAAATAGTTGTTTTTTCATGTTAAATTTTCCTCATATAGTTAATAACTTATTGCATTGCTTGTCGTAAAAATAGGCATTACATTCTGCATTGTGTATTTTCTTTGCTAAGGCCAAGTGTATCTAGGTTGGAATATTGGTGTAAGAATTTTTTTTGCGGAGAAACTGACACCAAAGAATTAGCCGATACCAATAAAATAGGCTGTCTCAATTGGTGGTTCCAGTCTCTAAGCGTTAGCTTTCTGCCTTTAAATCCAGCAATAGAAAATTGAGCACCAAATAAATACTGTTTAACAATTGCAAATTGACTGGAATGAGTTTGCGTCACCGCCTCTCCAATACCTCTTATGGCTAACCAAACTTGATAATCTAAAGCGCGCATCTTTCTTTTATAACGCTTATAAAATCGGCTTTGTAATTGTACAGCACCCCATTTTTCATGGGTTTTATGCCAAGTGGTTGGCATCAAACCTTGCGTACCTGAGACCAAAATTGGCAACCATGTTTGATAGATAATATATTCACCAAATTCACCAACCTCATCTGCAACAATCAACATATCGTAATCAATGCCTTGAGTAAAAACAGGGATTTCTTTTTGTGCAGTACGACGACTATCAGGGCCAAAGTTCCATTGCTTTTCCTTAATAATGCGTCCACCAAATTTTTTACTGGATTTTTTAATTGCTTCAGAAAATTTTTTATCGTTAGCTTTTTGCCCTGTGATTAATAGCCATTTTTTCCAATTTTTATAAACCAAAAACTGTGCAATTGCGTCAGCTAACATAGCATAACTTGGGGCAATGTGAATAATATTTTTCCTACAATCTTGGTTTCTTAATTTATTATCTTTGTTGCCAATATTATAAAATAATACATCTTTACTGCTGTACCTAGTACTCATTGACAATAATAAATCACTAGGCACATCTAGTACAATATGCTGATAGTTTTGTGTAATTAATGTTGCTATTTTTCTCTCTATCTCTTTGATTTTATTGGATTTAAAACTCGTAATATTAAATTTCTCACCAATAAAAGAGCCAGTAGTATTGTTGTCTTTAACAGCTATAACGCCACCTGCTATGCCTAAGTTTTTAGGTTTTTTATCTAAATTAGACAACTTTTTATTAACATCATAACTTAACAACACAACAGCAATATTAGTGTTTGAGGTACTATCACTAAGCACTTTAAATGAAAGTAGCAAGAATAGCAAAACAATTAAAATATTAGAATGGCTTTTATGATAAAAATAGTGCATAGTTTGGTACAGCCTAAGTCTTTCTAAGTATCATTTACAAAAAACTTTCGTGGTATTAATCAAAAGGAATTAGCAGAAATGATACACTTAAATAAATAATTTTAACCTTTAGATAGGTTGTATTAATACTAAAGAACTACTTGTAATGACTGGTTCACAATGGTAGTATGCACTAGCAGTTAGGCACATGACAAGATATTTATATGTTGTGTTTTGTATTAATAAACTAAAGGAGAATTAATATGTGGATTAAGCCAAGTTTTGAAGAAATGCGCTTTGGCATGGAAGTAACCATGTACATAGCCAACCGTTAAGTTTTTTTTAAATCCTATAAAACTCCGTTAAGATTTTAACGGAGTTTTTCATTATATCATCAAACTATGTATATACGCATATTAGGGTCTGCAGCAGGTGGAGGATTTCCACAATGGAATTGTAATTGTCCTAATTGTACTGGCGTTAGAACATCTAGCATTAGAACCAGTGCTAGAACTCAATCTTCTATTGCTGTCAGTGCTGACAACAAATCTTGGGTATTATTTAATACTTCACCCGATATTCTATCACAACTACAATCGTTTGATAAATTACAACCTCATAGAACAATACGAGATACTGCTATTGTTGCCATTTTATATGTTGATGCGCAAATTGACCATACAACTGGACTTTTAATGTTAAGAGAAGGTTGTCCACACCACATCTATTGTACAGATATGGTGTATCAAGATTTAACCACTGCCTTTCCAATTTTTAGTATGCTAGAGCATTGGGGTGGCAATACAATCCATACTATTGCTTGTGATGGTCAAAGTTCGCTTAACATAGAAAAAATCGAACAGTTGAGTTTTACCGCTATACATTTAGACAGCAAGGCTCCACCATATTCTTTGCATCGCCATAACCCACATATTGGTGACAATATTGGCGTTTTTATCAAAGATAATCACTCTGGCAAAAGCCTATTTTATGCGCCTGGTTTGAATGTCATTTCTGATGAGGTAAAAAGCTTTATGCATCAAGCAGATTGCGTGTTAATAGATGGTACTGTTTGGCGTGATGATGAATTGGTTAAGCTAAAAATATCAAACAAGTTAGCCAGTGATATGGGGCATTTACCGCAATCTGGTAAAGGGGGAATGATAGAGGTTCTGTCAGACCCGAAACTAAACAATAGTAGAAAAATCTTAATCCATATTAACAACACCAATCCCATCTTAAATGAGGACTCTGAAGAGCGAAAAATACTCATCAAAAATAATATTGAAGTCGCCTATGATGGTATGGACATTGAATTATAACAATTTACCTAAAAAATATGCAAAAGAAACCATGGAGCCGAGAAGAATTTAAACAGCAATTACTGGCGAAAGAAAAGTACTATCATATTCACCATCCATTGCATAAACAAATGAGTACTGGTAAATGCAGCAAAAAACAAATCCAAGCATGGGTGCTTAATCGCTTTTATTATCAGCTTAAAATTCCTCAAAAAGATGCACATATTTTAGCGAACTGTGATGATATAGTGGTGCGTCAACATTGGATACAACGCATCTTAGACCATGATGGACATGGTGGTCAAAAAGGTGGCATAGAAGCTTGGGTACAGTTAGGACATGCTTGTGGATTGTCAAGTAAAAAAATACACTCGCTTAACGCAGTTTTGCCCAGTGTTCGTTTCGCAGTAGATGCTTATGTCACTTTTGCTATGAAGGCCAGCTGGCAAGAGGCTACTTGCTCGTCATTAACAGAAATGTTTGCACCTAATATTCACCAGAACAGATTGGATAACTGGCCCAAACATTACCCTTGGATAGAATTAGACGGCTACCATTATTTCCGCAACCGCCTATCACAAGCCAGAAGAGATGTTGAAAATGGATTAACAATTACACTAGATTATTTTTCCAGTTACGAGCAACAACAACATGCTCTACGAATATTGCAATTCAAATTGGATGTTTTATGGTCTATTTCAGATGCTATTTATTTGGCATTTTTTTACAACCAACCACCTTATAAGGATTGTTAGAAATGTTAGATTTAACAACACAACCTAAAATTAATCATATTTTCCGTCTACAGTTTGAAGAAAGTCAAAATAACTTTGTTTTACTTTACCCGGAGGGCATGATAAAGCTTAATGATAGTGCTGCTAATATATTACAATATTGTGATGGTAATCATAGTTTAGACGATATTATCAACAGCCTTAAGGAGCGCTTTGGTAACTCCGCTGATATTTGTCAGGTTTCACCACGTTGTTCCCTATCTCCAAAAATCACACTCCGAAACATATCAGGTTCTCTGATAAACAAATCAGGCTTTAAATTATACCAATACTCTAAAGCCTCATAAGGTGTCCTT
>CAJHVP010000070.1_pt1 | contig 6070 bp, 6 predicted proteins | sample 9196921 | NCBI WGS metagenome assembly CAJHVP01 (sample SAMEA7706184, study PRJEB36976) | symbiont metagenome | biome: Marine hydrothermal vent biome [ENVO:01000030]; feature: Bathymodiolus gill tissue material [ENVO:01001393]; material: Bathymodiolus-dominated oceanic mussel reef...
AGCTGGGAAAATAAGGTTTTTTTTGGACTTTATGAAAAAATACAGGTAGTTTTGAAAATATTTTTGAAAAAATCTAAAAATTAAAATTAGGGTGGATAATTATGAGTTATGCAAAAGTCTCTTTGAAATACATTTTTTTATCTTTGAGTTTTGTCATTTGCAACTTGTTTGCATATTTTTGCACATTGTTACCAATGCTAGGCCCCCAAGCAATAGCAACATCAATTTTTTTAGCAAGTAAATCATCAATCATTTTTTGCTGCACTGAATAATAGCGATTATCCACCAACAACGGATAATAATGTAGTTGATAATCAAAACCAGACTCCAGCAACACCGATAATGGTGGTGTATTATTTGACAACCCTATGCGCAAATATTGTAGATTTTTATCGCTCAAATGTTTAATTTTTAGATTTTCATGTTGACGATAAACAAACACATACGCCGATTGATAATAAGGGTTGGTATTGAGCAATAAGCCATTCTTCAAAGTAGTGCTTAGAACCAAATCACACAAATTGGTATTTAAAGTGTTACGGATAAAGCCCACACCTAGTGGATGCCAAGTGTACTCCACCCGCAATATTTTGAGTTTTTTGGCTATAAAGGTAGCAATTTTATTTTCAAAACCTGATAAATTGGTAGTACTAAAAGGCAAGTTACGACTTGAGCAAACTCTTAGCACTTTATTATCATAAACTTCAAATGTTTTTTCCTTGGTATTTGCCAGCGTAGCAAAGAGCAACAAAGCAATACCTAAGAATAAACCATTCATTTGGGTATTTTTTTTGGTCTACCACCTTTAAGTATACCGTCTGAGCGCGCCCGTAGATAGCCGTAAATATGTGGGTAATATTTATTCACATTAGGGTCAATATTCCATGCTGGCATACCTTTGTTTGGTCGTCCCTTAGAGACAATTTCCTTGAATGTAATAAAATCTATTTTTTTATTCCTTATCGCCAATAACAAGTTAGGACCAGAGGTGCCACCTGTAGCCTTAGCGCCGTGGCAACCACTACAAGCACCAAAACGACGCCAGCCATTATAAGTTTTTTTATCCACCCTGCCTTGTTCATCAACAACATAATATTTTTTATCTTGCTCAAAATTATCTTGATTACTAGCAAAAACAAATGTGTTGAAAAATATAAAAAAGAACACGCTAAATCGTATTATTGTAGGAATAATTTTCATCTTTCTCCTTTTTTTGTTCTGTGAATTTGACTCATAAGTGTATCACCTCCAATTGACGGGTATCTACGCCCGTTTTCTCTAAAAATACCCTTCTAAAGCACCATAAAATACAACATTATCTGCTGTCACTAAAAGCACCACTCCAAACTGAAAGGAACTCAAGATTGAACCAAATAATTTCACCTTTGTAAGCACCTTGGGCAAAATAAAGGCAGTTAAATTTATTTCGCTCAAGGTGCTTACAAAGGTAAAATAAAGGCAGTCAAGTTTATTATAAAACCAGCATTAATCATAACAATTTAATCACCTCTAAATTGTTAAACGAATACTTGCTCTATAAAAAAATAACTACCCTTATCTTGCCTATGTGACTTCTATAATGAGAATACAGTCACTTGACCACCAAGTTTAGTGTATTTTGATAACTCTTTATAGCCACCAACAGCACCTAAACCACCTTGGTCTCCATCACCATCAATACCAGCTGCCATACCAATACCAGCCCAGCCACCAATACCAGAATAAACTGCTAAATATTGTTTGCCGTTATGCATGTAAGTCATCACATTACCGATAATACCTGATGGGGTCTTAAAGCGATATAATTCAGCACCAGTTTTTGCATCTACAGCTTTAAAATATCCTTCTAAAGTACCATAAAATACAACATCACCTGCTGTTGCTAAAGCACCACTCCAAACGGAGAAGCGTTCAGGGTTAGACCAGATAATTTTACCTTTATCAGCATCCCAAGCAATAAAATTACCTAAGTTGTCTTCACCTTTAGGTGGGAACATATCTAAGTTTGCACCTATAAAAGGCTGACCAGGCGTGTACGAAACTTCATAAGGTTCGTAATTCATACACACATGATTAGTTGGCACATAAAACAGTCCTGTTTTAGGTGAAAAAGCTGCGGGTTGTTGATCCTTAGAACCTAACGCTGCTGGACAAATATCTTTAGTAATAGTGTCTTCACCGCCTGCTTCAGTGCTGTATTTTTTAACCCTATTAGGTAGCCCTGTTCTTAGATCAATACTGGTTGCCCAGTTAACTACTGGATCAAATTTTTCCGCTACTAACAATTCACCAGTAATTCTATCTAATGTATAACCAAAGCCATTTCTATCAAAATGAACCAGTGTTTTACGTTTCATACCCTTAACAGTGATATCAGCCAAAATCATCTCATTAACACCATCATAATCCCACTCATCGTGCGGGGTCATTTGATAAAGCCATTTAACTTTACCAGTATCAATGTTTCGTGCCCAAATCGTCATAGACCATTTATTGTCACCTGGCCTTTGAATAGGGTTCCAAGTACTTGGATTACCAGAACCATAATACATCAAACGGGTGTCTTTATCATAAGAATACCATCCCCATGTTGAGCCACCGCCTGTTTTCCATTGATCCCCTTTCCATGAAGTAACACCACTATTTTTACCCACTTTTTTACCTAAGTGTGTGGTTTTATAAGGTTGAATTAAAGTCATATTATCTGGACCTTGTGAATAACCGTTCCAAACCATTTTTCCACTATTGATATCATAAGCAGTAATCCGTCCTTGAATACCATACTCACCGCCAGAAATACCAACCACAACTTTATCTTCAAAAACCATAGGTGCAGATGTCCCACTTTCAGCTACAGCAGGATTACCATTCTTCACTTTCCAAACAAGCTTGCCATTTTTACTATCTAAAGCAACCAATGTTGTATCTGCTTGGTATAAAAAGATTTTGCCTTCAGCGTAAGATAAGCCTCGATTAACCGTATCACAACACATTATCCCAATAACCTTCGGGTCTTGTATTGGTTTATATTCCCAAATAATTTTACCATTATCTAAATTCATGGCATAAATATTGTTAGGGAATGGCGTGTGGATATACATCACGCCATCAACCACTAAAGGCGAACCTTCATGACCGCGTAACACACCAGTAGAAAATGTCCATGCAGGCTTTAACTGACTAACATTACTACTATTAATTTGACTTAAACGAGAATACCTCTGGTTGAAAAAATCACCCGTCGGTATCGCCCAATTATTAAGGTCATTGGCTTTTCTTGCTGCATCATCATTGGCTGTTACCAACGATGATAAAAACAACAATAGTAGCAAGGCAAAACCTGTAACTATATTAACTTTTTTCATATTTATCTCCTATTCTACTTCAAAAAAATCACCACTATAATAACTTTTTGTAGTGATACTCCATATGTTCACCTATAAACGATGCAATAAAATGATAGCTATGATCATAGCCGTCTTGCATGCGAAAATTAAGTAAAACTTCTTTTTTGCTTACACAAATTTCCTTTAAATTTTCTGCATACAGTTGCTTTTCTAAAAATTCATCTGCAGTTCCTTGATCAATTAATATGGAATCAACACTTGCACCATTCTCAATTAGAGAAGTAGCATCATATTGTTGCCATTGTTTTTCATCTGTGCCCAAATAAGTTGTAAAACAATTTTTACCCCAATCGCATTGTGTAGGATTGCAAATCGGAGAAAATGCCGAAACAGAACGATAGGCATTTTTATTTTTTAGGGCACAAATCAACGCACCATGTCCACCCATTGAATGTCCTGATATAGACTTAACACCTTTAATAACAGGAAAATTATCTTCAATAATGCTAGGCAATTCATTAACAACATAACTGTACATATTGTAATGTTGCGCAAAAGGCGATTCAGTAGCGTCAACATAAAAACCTGCGCCCTTACCTAAATCATAGCGATCAGGATAATCAACAACATCCTCCCCTCTAGGTGAGGTATCCGGCATAATAATGGCAAGCCCCAACTCAGAGGCATATTTTTGCATGCCTGCCTTGGTTCTAACATTATCATCTGTACAAGTCAGACCTGACAACCAATACAACGAAGGTACTTTCTCCTTCTGTGCTTGAGGTGGTAGGTAAATAGAAAATGTCATTTCACAATGATTGACATCAGATTGATGGGTATAGCGCTTTAAAGAACCGCCGAACTCTTTAATACTCTCTATTTCTTTTATCATCTGCTATATCCTCTTCCTACATCTAAAAAATAATCACAGAGCGAATACTCTTGCCATCATGCATTAAATCAAAGGCGTGATTGATATCTTCTAACCCCATGGTGTGTGTAACCATTGAATCAAGTTCAATTTCACCATTCATATATCTATCCACATAACCTGGTAACTCTGTACGCCCTTTAACGCCACCGAATGCTGAACCCTTCCAAGTGCGCCCTACTACTAAATTAAAAGGCCTAGTTGCTATCTCTTCACCAGCGCCAGCTACCCCAATGACTGTAGAAACACCCCAGCCCATATGAGTACATTCTAATGCATCACGCATCACATGCACATTACCAATACATTCAAATGAGTAGTCCACGCCACCGTTAGTCATCTCTATAATTTTTTCAACAATAGATCCGCTAAGGTTTTTAGCATTAATTAAATCAGTTGCACCTAAGGATTTAGCCAATTCAAGCTTACTGTCATTATGATCAATAGCAATAATACGCCCAGCTTTTGCCATCACTGCACCTTGAACGCATGACATACCAATACCGCCAATACCAAATACTGCAACCGTTGACCCAGGCTTCACTTTGGCGGTGTTCAATACCGCGCCAATACCTGTGGTTACACCACAACCCAGCAAGCATACTTTGTCCAGTGGCGCTTCTTTATTAATTTTTGCCAGTGCAATTTCTGGAACACAAGTATATTCTGCAAAAGTAGAACAACCCATGTAATGATAAATTGGTTTACCGTTTTGAGAAAAACGCCTAGTGCCATCAGGCATATAACCAGTCCAGACAGTGCTGGCAATTGATTGACATAAATTAGTCTCTGGGGACTTACAATAATCACAAACACCGCACTCGGGTATATAAAGCGGTATTACATGGTCGCCTGGTTTCAAGTCTTTAACGCCTGGACCACACTCTTCTACAATACAACCACCTTCGTGACCTAACACACAAGGAAAAACACCTTCTGGGTCATTACCAGACAAAGTGAAGGCATCAGCATGACAAACGCCTGAAGCAACAACGCGTAGCAACACTTCTCCTTTTCTTGGCTTTTCAATTTCAATTTCTTCTATGGACAAGGGTGCTTTCGCTTGCCATGCAACCGCTGCTTTTATCTTCATTTTTACTACTCCTTATATTGGTATATTAGTCTCAATAAAAAAACAGCCAATATTTTTTAAGTATTGGCTGTTTTTTTGTTCTATGTGTTAGAAGTTGCTTCCCAACCGCTGTGACGAGGCAAGCCATCATCGGGAATGGTGAACATAGGATGTTTAGAATCTGTGAATACCCACCTATCTGGCGTTTGCCCTAAATCAACACCACGCTCTAAAGTTGGCACATGTACCAATGTATGATCTGGATAAGCATCAACATTTAAAAACATATGGCAGCCACATTCTGTGCAAAACTTTCTGTGACAAGTTTCTAATGAATCAAAATTTTTGATTTTATCTTGATTGGCCGTTACCTCAAATTCTGCATTTTCCACCACTGCAATAATAGCAAGCGAACCACCACAAGTTTCAGTACAATCCGTACATAAACAGTAATGAATCTCGAAAGGCTCCTTGGTATATTGAAATTGTACTGGATTTTCCTCGCAGCGACATTTTCCCTTAACAATAAAATTACTCATACTATCTCCTTTTTTCCTTTTAAAAAAATTTTTAAAAAAACTCAAAATTAACTCCTGTAAATTCGCATCATAAACGCACCACCTAGTTTAACCGCAAAGAATGTATTTTTAACTTGACCCTTTAGGTCAAGTCAAAGTCAAAAATACATTCAATCTTTGAATTTGGGTTCAAAGATTAGCC
>CAJHVP010000050.1_pt1 | contig 4322 bp, 4 predicted proteins | sample 9196921 | NCBI WGS metagenome assembly CAJHVP01 (sample SAMEA7706184, study PRJEB36976) | symbiont metagenome | biome: Marine hydrothermal vent biome [ENVO:01000030]; feature: Bathymodiolus gill tissue material [ENVO:01001393]; material: Bathymodiolus-dominated oceanic mussel reef...
GCTAATCTTTGAACCCAAATTCAAAGATTGAATGTATTTTTGACTTTGACTTGACCTAAAGGGTCAAGTTAAAAATACATTCTTTGCGGTTAAACTAGGTGGTGCGTTTATGATGCGAATTTACATGTTCAAAAATTCCATATTAAATAAAAATAATTGTGGAAATAAATACTGTAACGAAAAACTAGCAATATATAAAAACAATAAAAAAAATTTATTCATTGTCTTTTATTTTTGTTATGAGTTCTCTAAAAACCGAGATGTGATCCACACTTCTAGTATTATTTTGAACATTTACTTTAATCTCTAAGCAATTAAGTATAGATTCTGGCTTAAATATAGATTCTAACCCTTTTATATCTCTACCAACTATTTTTAGGCTTGAGTAGCAGTGCTGATTTCTGATGAGTTCCGATATTGCATTTTTTATTTTGCCACTAATATTTTTGTGTTTATAATTAAAAATAACTCTCACAGAATCTGCATCATAATCATAAATATCATCTCTCAATGCCATATTGAAGTCTGTTCGACTAAATAAATCTAATTCAGAAAACAAAAAATTGACTTCCGATATGGCTTTTAAATTTTGTTCAAATAATTCTTTACTTAAAATTTCTTCAATAACAACATTTTTTCCCGTTTTATCTGTTAGTAGCTTTTGTGCAAAAACTTTTTTTTTAGAGTTTGATAAATAAACATTTTTTTCCTGCGTGTCTATTAGCAATAAAAATTGATTATCTAGTTCTATTTGTGTATTTTTTCTTGGATTTTTTTTTATTTTAAGGTCATCTTTAGTGTCAACAATGATATCAGAATAATGGCTTAAATCCCCAGATTTCACATTTATCCCATAAAATCTACTTGAAAAACGTTTAACTCTAAATGAATCAACCTTTATCACTTCTCCTTGTATAGTAGTTGGTTCTGTATCTTTATCTTCTATATTATCTAAACTAGAAAAATTTTCATCTTCCTCAATTCTTATAAAATATTGATAAAATTTAATTTTTTTTGTATTCATATATTATTACCTATAAAGTTAAAACTCTACTATTTTGCTAAAAATTTAAACATTTTCATGATTGAGAGTGGATTAAAGTACCAATAGTCTCACCTGCATGTAAGCGCGTGAGCACATTGTCAGTTTTGCCTGAGGCGATGACAGTATTGGTATTAGTTTTAGCAGCAGTTTTGGCGGCTAGGACTTTGGTATACATACCGCCAGAGCCTAATGAGCCACCTATTCTACTAGCAACTTGTTCAAGTTTTTCATCATCCACATGAATTTTATCAATCAATGTGGCATCCGAATTTTGGCGTGGGTCGGCGTCATACACGCCACCTTGGTCGGTCAAAATAACCAACTGAGATGCACCGACTAAATTTGTCACTAATGCTGCTAAGGTATCGTTGTCACCAAACTTGATTTCATCGGTAGCAACTGTATCATTTTCATTGACAATTGGCACCGTGCCTAATGCTAATAAAGCATCTAGCGTGGCGCTGATATTATTACTTTGCTCAACATTTTCAAGGTTGTCATGGGTGAGTAAGACTTGTGCAGTATGGATACTTTCCTTGGAAAATAAAGACTCATAAGTTTGCACTAAACCCATTTGACCAACAGCAGCAGCGGCTTGCAATTGATGGATGTTCTCTGGACGCTCACGCCAACCAAGGCGTTTCATACCCTCAGCAATCGCACCGCTAGAGACCAAAATCACATCAATGTTTTGGCGTTTGAGTTCACTAATTTGGCTCACCCATGCAGCAATGGCGACTTTGTCTAAGCCTTTGCCATCATTGGTTAGTAGTGCTGAACCTATTTTAATTACCCATCTTTTATTCATTACTCAATTCTTTTGTTAACTCAAACACACCTTCTATTAAGTCCTTACAACCCAAACCGTTTAGCGCCGAGATATGAAACACTTTGCCTTTATACTTAATCGCTTTAACAATTTTAGCCGTGAGTGCTGCGCGTTCATCTTCTGGCAACAAATCCATTTTGTTAATCGCCAAAAGTCGGGGTTTGTCTGCCAATTTTTGGTCGTATTTTGCCAATTCATGTTCAATGGTCAAAAAGTTTTTTACCGGGTCAGAACCATCAGCCGGCAATATATCTAATATATGCAATAATGCTTTAGCACGAGATAGGTGCTTTAAAAATTCAAAACCCAAACCCACGCCTTCGCTGGCATCTTCAATCAAGCCAGGAATATCTGCCATGACAATATGCTCATCGTAATACGACACCACGCCCAATGATGGATGAAGCGTGGTAAATGGATAATCTGCCACCTTTGGTCGTGCACTGGAAATCTGCCTGATAAGACTGGATTTACCCGCATTTGGCATACCGAGCAAACCAATATCTGCCATCACACTCATCTCCAACCCGATCTCACGCACCTCGCCGAGTGTACCCGGTGTGGTTTTTCGTGGTGCACGATTGGTACTGGATTTAAAACGCGTATTGCCCAAACCATGGAAACCACCTTTGGCAACTAGCATCATTTGTTCATGCTCAATCATCTCGCCAATTAATTCATCGGTTTCTAAATCATACACCTTGGTACCGAGTGGTATCTCAACGGTTAAATGTTGGGCTGATTTTCCGCGTTTATTTTGCCCTGACCCAGGTTGTCCATTTTTCGCTCTAAACAAGCGATTAAAACGAAATTCACTGAGCGTGTTTAGCCCTTCTTGTCCACGAAAATACACATGACCACCATCGCCACCATCGCCACCATCAGGCCCACCATCAGGGATATATTTTTCCCTTCGGAAGCCTAAGCACCCTGCGCCACCTTTGCCAGCTTCAATGCGAATTGATGCAGAATCGACAAACTTCATAAGGCTTTTATGTGATTATTCATAATTATGCAAATGCCCCTTTAAAAGCACTAAAATATTAATGAACAACATTATACCACCCGTCAATGCATCTAGCCCTATACAACTTTATTGGAATTCTACTGCTACCAGTTATGATGTTGCGTCTATTACTAAAAGGCTTGAAAACGCCTGCTTATCGTCAAAGAATTGGTGAACGATTAGGTTTCATTAAATCTATAACAGGTAGTGTCATTTGGGTGCACTGCGTCTCAATGGGAGAATTTAGAGCGGCAATTGTTTTAATTGATGCCCTGATTAAAGCCTATCCCAATCACAAAATACTCGTTACTAGTACTACGCCAACAGGATCAAAGGCAGTAAGCGAGCAATATCAAGACAAAGTATTACACACTTACTTTCCATTTGATATCTCCTTTATTGTTAAACGCTATATCAAGAAAGTACAGCCTGATTTATGCCTGTTATTAGAAACTGAAATTTGGCCAAACCTTATTCATGCACTGCACAAAAATAACACCCCAACTCTACTAGTCAATGCCAGACTCTCAGAGCGTTCACTGAAGAAATACCAAAAATTTACCAATCTAACTATGCACACACTCAACAAATTAAGCGTTATTGCTGCGCAAAATCAAAATTCTGCTGAGCGTTTTATTAAGTTAGGTGTTGATAAGGATAAAGTAATAATTGCAGGTAATATTAAATTTGAACAAAATCCAAGTACAAATAAAAACCACACCAAAGCAATAAAATCTATTATCGGAAAGCGTAAGGTGGTGGTGTTTGCCAGCACGCATAAAGGTGAAGAAGAGAAGATTATTAACGCTTATTTGAACAGGCCTTTAGATGCACTAATGCTTATCATTCCCAGACATCCTGAGCGATTTAATGAAGTTTACAAACTGGCAAAAAAACACAATATTAAAGCAGTTAAACGCTCTAGCAATGCTTCATCCTCAGGCTACGATATGTTGTTAGGTGATTCAATAGGCGAGATGATGTCGTATTTTGAGGTGGCTGATGTGGTGTTTATGGGTGGTAGCCTTGTGGAGACTGGTGGACATAATATGCTGGAGCCAGCAGCACTATCAAAACCAATTTTATTTGGTCCAAATGTCTTTAACTTTACTGAAATATCCACAGATTTACTCACGCAACAAGGCAGCATTCAAGTGCAAAACGCAGATGCGTTGATGCAAGAAATCACACAACTGCTAGAGGATGATAAAAAATCCAACAACCTAAGTAAAAATGCCAATCAATACTTTAAGTCTCAACAGGGTGCGTTAAGTGCGTTAATTAAACAAATTAAGCGGCATATTTAAGTATTAAATGAGACTTTTGCATAACTCATAATTCTCCACCCTAATTTTAATTTTTAGATTTTTTCAAAAATATTTTCAAAACTACCTGTATTTTTTCATAAAGTCCAAAAAAAACCTTATTTTCCCAGCTGTTTA
>CAJHVP010000013.1_pt1 | contig 4267 bp, 4 predicted proteins | sample 9196921 | NCBI WGS metagenome assembly CAJHVP01 (sample SAMEA7706184, study PRJEB36976) | symbiont metagenome | biome: Marine hydrothermal vent biome [ENVO:01000030]; feature: Bathymodiolus gill tissue material [ENVO:01001393]; material: Bathymodiolus-dominated oceanic mussel reef...
AAACAGCTGGGAAAATAAGGTTTTTTTTGGACTTTATGAAAAAATACAGGTAGTTTTGAAAATATTTTTGAAAAAATCTAAAAATTAAAATTAGGGTGGAGAATTATGAGTTATGCAAAAGTCTCAGTTTATTATCATCTCTACTTATAAATCCTCTTTTAGAACTTGTACAAGATATACAAAAACAAAATAATAGTATTTCTAATGAGCTTTTGAGAAAGATTCAAGATATAGCTAATCAAGGTACTTTACCTGCTATTAAAAAAGGAGATACAGCTATTGGTCATACTTTAGAAACAGCACTGGGCATTGCTCAAAATAGTTCAAAAGCTCCTGATTATAAAGGTATTGAACTAAAGTCATATAGAGAAAAATCTTCAAAATCAAAAGAGAGTAGAAAGAATCTCTTTGCCCAAGTTCCAAATTGGAAACTCAGTAAATTTAAAAGTAGTCGTGAGATTCTTGATACCTTTGGTTATCAAAGAGAAGATAATTTTAAGTTGTACTGTACCAGTTCAACGAAAACTAGAAATAGTCAAGGTCTAATATTGAGATTAGATAGTGATATAAATAAATTGGTTGAAAACTCTAGTCAAAAAGAGATAGGAGATTTTGTTATTTGGCTTATGAGTGATTTGAAAAATAGATTGTTAGAAAAACATAATGAGACTTTTTGGATAGGTGCTGATAGCACAATAATAAATGGTGTTGAGCATTTTCAGTATCAGAAGATTTTACATACTAAAAAGCCAATTCCCTCTATGTTTGAACTTCTTATTGAGCAAGGAGAAATTACTTTAGACCATTTGATAAAAAAAGATTCTAAAGGTAGAGTAAGCGAAAAGGGTCCGCTATTTAAAATATCAACTTCTGCATTGAGTATGCTTTTCCCTGAACAGATTAAGTATAGTTTGGTCGCATAAAAGACAAAGAAACCAAATAAAAATGGTTATGGTTTAATACGATAGCGGGCTGATTGAGCGTGAGCCTGCAACCCTTCACCGTCAGCCAAGGTAGCAGCAATTTCGCCGAGTGTGTTCGCGCCTTGGTCAGAGACCATAATCAAACTAGATTTTTTTTGGAAATCGTAAACACCGAGTGGCGATGAGAAGCGTGCAGTGCCTGAAGTAGGTAGCACATGATTAGGTCCTGCACAATAATCACCCAAAGATTCACAGGTATTTCTACCCATAAAGATTGCGCCAGCGTGCTTAATATCATCAAGCATGGATTCTGGGTCTTCAACAGAAAGTTCTAAATGCTCAGGGGCGATTTGATTAGAGAGTGTGATAGCCTCAGCCATATCTTTGGTGTGGATTAAAGCACCACGGGCTTTAAGAGCCTTGGCAATAATAGTTTTTCTATTCATGGTCGGCAAAAGTTTAGCGATGCTTGCTTCTACTTGAGCGATAAAGTCTGCATCAGGACACAATAAAATAGATTGTGCGTCTTCGTCGTGTTCAGCTTGTGAGAATAAATCCATGGCAATCCAATCAGGATTGGTTTTGCCATCGCAAATAATTAGTATCTCGCTCGGTCCAGCGATCATATCAATACCAACTTGCCCGAATACTGCGCGTTTAGCAGTTGCTACATAGATATTACCAGGGCCTACGATTTTATCGACCTTTGGCACCGTTTCAGTACCATAAGCAAGGGCTGCAACTGCCTGTGCGCCACCCACGGTATAAACGCTATCTACACCTGAGAGATAAGCTGCTGCCAGTACCAATGGATTAGTAATACCATTGGGTGTTGGTACGACCATAATCAATTCATTCACGCCAGCAACTCTAGCAGGGATAGCGTTCATTAGCACTGAAGAAGGGTAAGCGGCTTTGCCGCCAGGTACATACAAGCCAACTCGTTCAATCGGGGTGATTTTTTGCCCCAACATCGTGCCATTGTCTTCTCTATAAGTCCAAGTGGCTTGTTTTTGCTTTTCATGATAGGTGCGTACTCTGTCAGCGGCAACTTGTAACGCGGTTTTTTCTTTGTTGTCTAAGTTGTCAAAGGCAGTTTTTAGTGTGTTTGCATCAAGGGTTAAATCTGCCATACTGCTAGCATTAACACCATCGAACTTAATACTGTAGTCAATCAGTGCTGCGTCACCTTTGGCTTTGATGTTGGCAATAATGTTATCAACGGTATTGACAACTTCTTTGTTTGAGACGCTTTCCCAAGCGAGTAATTTGGAAAGTTTGTGTTGAAAATCAGACTGAGTTGAGCTAAGATTGGTTATCATAGATTTTTCTCAATACTTTCAATCCAAGTTTTGATTTGTGCATTTTTGGTTTTGAATGACGCAGTGTTCACCACAAGGCGAGAGCTAATATTCTCAATGTGTTCAAGAGGTATAAGACCATTCGCCTTTAGCGTATTGCCAGTGTCAACCAAATCAACAATACAGTGTGCTAAACCAACGACTGGCGCGAGTTCCATTGCGCCATAGAGTTTAATGATTTCAGTTTGTTGGTTTTTAGCGTCAAAATAGCGTTTGGCAGAATTGACATATTTGGTGGCAATTTTTAAGGTGTTTTGCACTAATTTTTCTTTGTCACTTGCTGCTACCATCAGTTTGCATTTGGCAATATTCAAGTCTAACAATTCAAATAAGCCATTAGCACCATGTTCAAGTAATACATCTTTGCCAGCGATACCCATATCAGCTGCACCGTGTTGCACGAATACAGGAACATCAGTAGCACGAATAACGATTACCTTAACATCGTCAAGATTGGTGTCTAGAATCAATTTTCTGGAATTTAATTCTTTATCAGCAATTTCTAATCCTGCTTTTTTCAGTAATGGCAGGGTTTGCTGAAGAATTCTGCCTTTTGATAATGCGATTGTTAACATAATTTTTTTATTAATTTAGTCCTGCACTCTTTCGATATCAGCACCCAATGATTTTAATTTCTCCTCAATGGTTTCATAGCCACGGTCAAGGTGATAAACACGCTCAATCGTGGTAGTACCTTTGGCGGCTAATCCTGCTAACACTAATGATGCTGAGGCCCTTAAGTCAGTTGCCATCAAGTGTGCACCAGTGAGTGATTTTACTCCTTTACAAACCACCGTGTTGCCCTCTAATGTCAGGTCAGCACCCATACGCATTAACTCAGGAATGTGCATAAAACGATTTTCAAAGATATTTTCAGTAATACTACTGTGGCCATCTGCAATAGTATTTAATGCGGTAAATTGTGCTTGCATATCGGTCGGAAAATTTGGATAAGTGCCCGTTTTAATACTGACGGCTTTTGGTCGCTTGCCTTTCATGTTGAGGCTGATTGATTGGTTTTCTGTTTTAATGTCAGCACCGATTTCAATTAGCTTCCCAAGCACTGAGCGCATCGCTTGAGGGTTGGCATTTTTAACAGTAATAGAGCCACCAGTAATGGCAGCGGCGACCAAATAAGTGGCTACTTCAATACGGTCTGAGCAGACTGAATATTCCACGCCATTTAATTGAGGCACACCTTCAACTGTGATGATTGAGGTGTCAATACCACTAATTTTTGCACCCATTTTATTAAGGAAACAGCACAAGTCAGAGATTTCTGGCTCTTGTGCAGCGTTGTTAATTATGCTTGTACCTTTGGCTAAAGTGGCAGCCATAATGACATTTTCTGTCGCAGTGACAGTAACTTGGTCAAAATGAATATTTGCACCTATCAAGCCATCCGTTTTTGCGTAAATATAGCCGTTTTCAACTCTAATACTAGCGCCCAACTCTTCTAATGCTTTCAAGTGAAGATTAACAGGGCGTGTACCAATAGCGCAACCGCCTGGTAGTGACACCTTAGCTTCGCCATATTTTGTCAACATAGGTCCTAACACCAAGATTGATGCACGCATGGTTTTAACCAAATTGTAATCAGCAACTAAATTATTGAGTTTTGATGAATCAACAAATAAGGAAGAGTTTGATTCTAAAATAAAATCAGCACCCATGCTCATTAACAATCTGAGCGTGGTAGATATGTCGCTAAGTTGTGGCGTATTATTAAGCGTTATTGGGCTGTCTGCCAAAATAGAGGCAAATAAAATGGGTAATGAAGAGTTTTTGGAGCCTGAGGCTTTAATGGTGCCTTTTAGGGGGTTACCACCTTGGATAACTAACTTATACATTTATAAGGCTCTTGTTAAAAACAAGTGGGTAAAAACCCATTAACCCGATTTAAATCCAACTTTCCACTAAGCAAATAAGCCATGGTTTTAAAATGCTTTTTACCATAGCCCCTTGCCCTTCTCTTTGCTGCCT
>CAJHVP010000048.1_pt1 | contig 3620 bp, 4 predicted proteins | sample 9196921 | NCBI WGS metagenome assembly CAJHVP01 (sample SAMEA7706184, study PRJEB36976) | symbiont metagenome | biome: Marine hydrothermal vent biome [ENVO:01000030]; feature: Bathymodiolus gill tissue material [ENVO:01001393]; material: Bathymodiolus-dominated oceanic mussel reef...
CCAAATCCAAACCCACAATCAAAACCAAAAAACTTACCCCATTCAAACCCTGTACCCACCAAAACACAGACATTTTCTCCAAATTTGACAAAATGGATGTAAATCAGCCAATATTTTAGATAATTTGATTTTTTCAGATGTCATAAAGCCTCCTTTAATCAGGATTTCGTAATGAACCTTAGTATTGTTTATTCTAAATCAGGATAATAACGGATTAAACGCTTTAATGTTGTTTAACACCTTGGTGAGTAATTGATAGTATTGTGCCTGGCATTTAATAATGACTTTTCTGCCTATTTTAATGACTTTAGCAGCAATGGCATAAAGACGATGGCGTAGATACTTTGCTCTTTTATTGACAAACTCAAGAGGCAGTAGCTGGCGCATTAAGGCAAATAAGTTATAAGACAAGCTACAAATATCAAAATACAAAGCATTGGCATTAAAATCCCTGCAAGGCATTTGTCTGGCACCAAAGTCATTTTTCAATTCTTTGATACGGTTTTCACTGTCTTCACCTCGTTGGTTGTAAAAATGGATAACCTTGCTGTCACTCAAAGTTTCAAGATTGGTGGCGATAGAGCGATAAATATATTGTCCAGTGGTGATTTGTTCAGGGGCTTGGGCGCTGTTATTGCTGTCTAATTCTAAGTCTAATTCCATCTGTCCAGTAACAGATACTAAATTCAATATCATGCTCAAAGCAATAATCAATAATACTGGCTTGATAGCCTACTGCGTCTATTCTAAGTTTTTTGATGTTAGTGCCTTTAGGTAATGCGTCTTGAGAGATTTTGATAAAGCCAAGATTGTCGGTATTTGGCGAGACATTGCCTGCTTTAAAATCTGTGGCAACAATTTGCCCTGTTTGGGCTATATGCCCCACCATTGGCATATAGCTCTTATTGCCTTTAATAAGTCCATTGAGTGTTCGCTTTGTTGGCAATGACTTCACTGGCATCAATATCAAGGGTGATGTTTTTGCAATGATTAAGCGTGGCTTTAAGCACAATTTTATTGACCTTTTGTAGGGCTTTGATTCCTTAGTTGTTTTTGGCAGTGTGGGTAAGTATCATCCAAGCACTGCCCACCTTCGTGTTGGCTTAATATCAAGGTATTGATAAAAGTGGAGGCTTTGAGTGCACAATTGCTACCAAGGGCTGGGAAGTGTTGATCAATGGTATTAGGCAAACTCAATGTGTTAATGGTATGTGTAGTAGCAAGTAGCCCAATACGAGCGGTTAAAAGTTCGTTGGTAGAAGGCAGTTTGTAGTTTAAAATTTTCATCAACGCAGTAAGGTTTGGTTGTGTATAAAGGGGATGTGATTGTCTTTTGTGTTTTCACCTAATGGGTGAAGCGGTTTTTTGGTTGAAACCATTATACCAACTGGGCTTTGTGCGTTTTTTTAATTTCTATTTTTGGATTAGGATACTTTATTTAGATTGGTTTATTTTTTATAAATGGTACAATTGAGAATTTGATATACTGATGAAACTATCAGCAAGGATTTGTTCTTAAGTGGTTGTAATGCACATGTTTTTATAAAAATTTTTTTACCATAAATTGATGATAAATTTGAGTTATTCTTAGTTTGAGTGGTGGTTTTTTTTGGTTTAATGCAAAGGTCTTCCTTTGCATAAATAAGAACAGCAAGGAAGTGTGCTATTTTTGTCATCTATTTGGGTTGAGCCAATAGAATAGGTTCAAACATATTTATTTCTGATGTAATTTTGCGTTTTTTGTATGTACGATAACTTACCCCGCTTTTGGCATATTTTGTTATATGTTGAGTGATACCTGCAATATTTTTACTAATGCCATAATAAGGTAATTTTGTGTTTGCAATACAAAATCCTTTTTTGGTGTAAACATTTCCTATCCATGCGTCTACCACTAAAGAATTTTCATTCCATGCCTCAGGTTTAAATATGGAAGTAGATTGATCGCGATTAATCAAGTTGAAGACATGATCAGATCCTGTAAATGATAGGTATTCCACTGTCATATCAGGATAAGTTTTCCCTAATTCACTCAGCATAACATACGAACATTCCGAGCAATTGGCAACTTTATATTTGTTAAAGACTAAATTCTTATATTCCTCGCTTGTTCTAAATTGTATTAAGGCATTGGTATAGGGGATTCCAGTATTTTCTATATCAGTAATAGACTTTTTTACACTCTTTCGTAATTGCACTATTTTTTGATCCATTAAGTAGTATTGGCAGTCAAATTCTTTAAGATAATATTTCCGGCTAGAAGAATCTAATGCAACCAATTTTTCAAAAACACTAGATTGAAAAATGTCTGTCTGCATTTGATTTATTTCTTGATTTGAGTATGACAGCGCATCTCTGTCCACTCTAAATTTTTCAAGAATTGGTTCTACGCCCCCAACAGCGCCTTCCTCTGCATTCTTTTGCTTAGATGTGGTCTTAACATGCCCTGTAGGATCGACATATTTAAGCGGATTATTACCCACATAAGCATACAAATTCAAACCATCAACCGCCCCTGCTGAATCAGGGCTTATCCATCTTGTTAGCCAAGGGGCTAGGTACCTAGCACCGTAGTAGGACAAGCCACTGCTGTCGTCTCTTTCTTTGCCTGTGTAGCGGTAGCGTTTTTGTTGTACTTCGGTTTTGTTTTTGCCAGCGATGATGGCAGTGCCACCATAGGGGTAGTAGTGTTCATAGCTAAGGGTTTGGGCTTGGTCATCCAACTCCAAAGCATTAGATTGTAGGTGGCTGGTGAGTTGGTAGCGGGTTTGAGCGTTGTCTTTACTGCTTTCGCACAAAATGTGGGTGCCGATGTGCAGGGTGTTGGCTTGTTGTTTTGCTTGGTTGGTTGAGATGTCTAGTACAGGCAGGTAGTCTCTTTGGCTTTGCACTTGGTAGTTAGATTCAACTACAGTACGAACTCGATTGCCCTGGTAATCGTACACATAGTATTGCGTGGTGGTGTTTTTGTCCGCTTTGCTGAGTTGGTTAAGGGTGTTGTTGTAGTGCCAATCTAGAGTGCCAATGTTGTCAAGGGTTAGCAAGTTGCCATTGGCATCAAAGTCGGTGGTGGATTGCTGGGTTTCGGTACCACGGTTGTTGTTTGGGTGGACGGTGAGGTTTTGTTGCCATGTGCTGCTGTTTGCTTGGTGTGAGAGGCGGGTTAGGTTGTTGCCTGTGTCGTAGGTACAGGTTTGGCAGTAGATTTCTAATAAATTCATGAGATAGTACAGTATTTTGCATGTGGTGATCCTAAATATACAGGGCTAGACAGGTTGGTTAACTTCATTGGCATCCTTTCAATTATATCGCCAAATATCTACTCTCGTAGAGACCTTTGCATAAATCAACCAAAAGCCACCAATCTGGTAAAATAACACCAAATGTCTTGGAAAAACACCCAACAATCCTCACTTGCAGATGCCTTAGTTATCGAACACAAATCTCTATCAGAGCTTGACGATGTTCACAACATCATCAATTGGAATGAGATATGTCAGGTTTCACCACGTTATTCCCTACTTTCAAAAACCACACTCCGAAACATATCAGGCTTTCTGATAAACAAATCAGGCTTCAAATTATACCAATACTCTAAAGCCTCATAAGGCGTCCTTACC
>CAJHVP010000008.1_pt1 | contig 3131 bp, 3 predicted proteins | sample 9196921 | NCBI WGS metagenome assembly CAJHVP01 (sample SAMEA7706184, study PRJEB36976) | symbiont metagenome | biome: Marine hydrothermal vent biome [ENVO:01000030]; feature: Bathymodiolus gill tissue material [ENVO:01001393]; material: Bathymodiolus-dominated oceanic mussel reef...
AGCATTTTTTGGGTTAAGGGTAATAGCTTGATCGTAATCATTAATAGCTTTTTGATACTCGCCTAAATAGGTATAAGCAGTGCCACGATTACTAAAAGCATTATCATCTTTTGGGTTAAGGGTAATAGCTTGATCATAATCATTAATAGATTTTTGGTACTCGCCTAAACCAAAATAAGCAGCGCCACGACTACTAAGAGCATTATCATTTTTTGGGTCAAGGGCAATAGTTTGATCATAATCATTGATAGCTTTTTGGTACTCGCCTAAACTCATATAAATATTGCCACGATTATGAAAAGCCTTAGATTTATCATCTTTTGCCTCTTCTGGAATAAGTTCAATAATTTGAGTACAAATTTCAATTTTTCTAGTATGAATATCACTATCATTCAATTCTGCTCTTAATTCGTCAAGCGTCATTTTCTTAACATTTTTATCACTCATACAATCGCTCCTGTGCAAACAAATCCTGTACTCCTAATCCAAAAATAAAAACCAAAAACACACACAAACCCCAACTGGCATAATGATTTCAACCAAAAAACAGTTTCACCCATTATGTGAAAACCAAAGGCAACCAAGCCCCTAATTAACCAACCAAACTTTATGCGTTTATGAACATTTTAAACTACAAGCTTGATACAACTAACGAACTTTTGACCTCTCGTATTGGGCTTATTGCACTAGCGCATACTATCCAAGTATTGGATTTATCAAAAACAATAGATCAGAACTTCCCCGCATCGGGCAGTAATTGCGCCCTTAAAGCCTCAACCTTTAATTAATACCTTGGTACTGAGCCAACATGAGGGCGGTGAATGTCTAAACGATACTGTTCATATTGCCAAAGACAAACAAAACGCTTCTTAAAGCCACACTCAATAACTGTAAAAATATCACCCTTGATATTGATGCCAGTGAAGTCATTGCCAACAAAGCGAATACTCAATGGACTTAATAAAGGCAATAAGGGCTATATTCCAATGGTGGGGCATATAGCCCAAACGGGGCAAATTGTTGCCACAGATTTTAAAGCAAGCAATGTTATAAAACACACACAATTTCAGACAACAATCTAAACTTTATTATTTAGAACAAGCTAACTATTTACCACCAAAAACCTCTAATAACTTTTCAAAATTTCTTATACTAGAGGGGCTGTTAGAATAATTCTTTAATGCAAAAATTATTTTATTAAAATAATTCTTAAATTAAAGAATTATTTTGTATAATAACCTTGTTCAAATAGAACACAAGGGGGATGCATAATGAAAACAATCGCAATACTCAATCAAAAAGGCGGTGTTGGTAAAACAACACTGACAATAAATCTTGCTTATGCGTTAAAACAAGATGGGCACAAGGTTTTAATTGTTGATTCAGACCCTCAAGGTTCAGCAAGAGATTGGAATAACGAAACAGAGGGCGCTATCGTTCCTGTTGTAGGCTTAGATCGTGCATCACTAGCAACAGACATTAAAGCTGTTACCAATGGATATGATTTTGTTATTATTGATGGCGCGCCACAGTTATCTTCACACATGGCAGCAGCTGTTAAATGTGCAGATACCGTATTAATTCCAGTTAAACCTTCATCACTAGACTTATGGGCAAGCAGTGACCTGGTAGCCATCATTAAACAGCGACAAGAAATTGGTGCAGACTTACACGCCGCATTTATTATCTCTCAAGCAATTAACAATACAAATCTGGCAAATGAAGTGACTGAGGTTTTAAAGGAATATGTTTTACCAATCTTTAGTGCTAGAATTGTTAACCGCATATCTTATCCAGCCAGTATTTCTAATGGTAAAACTGTTTTTCACACTCAAGATAAAAAAGCACAAGATGAAATTAATCTCATTAAAAAGGAGTTATTAGAATGTTAAGCGTTAAAGAGCCAACCCAAGAAGGTCAAAAAATTATTCAAAAAATGGAAGGCAGGGTATTTAGAATTACCTACCTTACCGACAGTGAAATTCAAAAATTCAAATTAAAATCAGTTACCACTAATTCTACGAATAGAGACTTATTAGACAAGTGCTTGAATGAGGTTATGAATGATAATAATATCCAATTTAAAAGAATTAAAGTAGATGCTAAAAAGCGATCGTTTGAAATTAATCAAACGAGACTCAAGGAAATGAAAATATTCTTGATAGGGCAAGAAAGTATTACTCAAGATATTTTAATTTACAATGCTGTTTTAAGGGCTATAAGTTAGTAAAGGGTAAGAATATTATGAAAATGAAAAAAAGATAAATACAATAGCTCATATGAATAAGAGAGTATCTTCATGAGTATAGAGACCTTGTGGTTACTGCTAAACGCTACGCTGAAGTGCCATAACACATGAAATGTTTTGCGGCACTTGAGAGTCAATAATGTTGATCCTAAATTTGTTTACTGGTGTTGGTTTACCTGATCAAGTATTTGCCATGTAGAAAACGAGCGCAGTGTGTGCGAGATAAAAGAACAGCATCAAATGCCACTTAGAATTATGTACACAGCGTCACAGGTGATTGACATATAATATGCAAAAAATAGATAAATCAAATGAAAAATATAAACACCAAAATAATATTAATGACAACAGTACTAAGTGCAATTTTATTACAGAGTTGTACCTCACTTAATGAGGCGGCAGGAAAATTTAATCGAGCTATACTTGATCCAATTAGTAAAAAAATAGATGACGCTTGCAGTAACTCAGCCATTATTTGCTCCCCAGAGAAATACAAAGAGTTAGGTTACTTTAGCATTCATGACTTTCAGCTAGGTAAACCAATATGGTATAAGCCAAAATCAGCCGATAGTTTTTTTACCATGTGTGAAAGTGACAGATATGGTTGCGGGCAAAAACATTATGAATTTCACCCAAATTGGGAGCTTCGAGGCAAGACCTACGTTAATCTTAGTTATGGCAAAAAGCATAAAAAACAAATGAAGGAATTGGCAAGACATGAGGACAATTACAATCAAGTAATTCAAGTTGGGACAAAAATATGCAAAGCTGATGAAGGGTATACAAATGAAGCAGGCTTTACTGAAAGGTTTGTTAAGGATACTGACAAAATTCAAATTCGCCTACTAAGCAATAACCATCTAATTTGGGATGATGCTTTAAA
>CAJHVP010000114.1_pt1 | contig 2858 bp, 2 predicted proteins | sample 9196921 | NCBI WGS metagenome assembly CAJHVP01 (sample SAMEA7706184, study PRJEB36976) | symbiont metagenome | biome: Marine hydrothermal vent biome [ENVO:01000030]; feature: Bathymodiolus gill tissue material [ENVO:01001393]; material: Bathymodiolus-dominated oceanic mussel reef...
GCAGCAAAGAGAAAGGCAAGGGGCTATGGTAAAAAGCATTTTAAAACCATGGCTTATTTGCTTAGTGGAAAGTTGGATTTAAATCGGGTTAATGGGTTTTTACCCACTTGTTTTTAACAAGAGCCTAGAAAATCAACTGCACCTGATTTTAAAGAATAATTAGCAGCTATAACTTCTAGTTTATTATTTTTGATAGCTTCTTTAATAATTGGCGATTGGCTTTGTAATTGTTTGACGGAGTTAATAATGTTAACTTCAACAGCCTTGTCAACCAGTTCATTATTTGTTAAATTTAATTTAAGCAAAGGTAGAATGGAAGGCTTTATTCTGTTAGTTATAGAGTAAAGGCCGTCCGATAGATTTGTTTTATTAATGCATTCGTCAATAGTTGCATTAATAGCTCCGCAATTAGAATGGCCTAACACTACAATTAAAGCTGTTTTGAATTTAGAGATTGCAAATTCAATACTCCCCATTTGTGAGGGGGCAACTATATTTCCTGCAATGCGAATAATAAACAAATCACCAAAACTCTGGTCAAAGATAGTCTCAATGGGTACTCGTGAGTCAGAACATCCTAATACAACCGCAAATGGACTTTGTTCTTTTACATCTTTTGCGCATCCATGCGCATGGAATCTATGGTGAAATGTAGTGCCATTAACAAAACGCTGATTACCATCAACCAACCTTCTTCTTGCTTGCGTTGAGTTTATTTTGTCAGAAATGATACTCATCCTTTAAAAGAGGATGCTCATCATTGACATCATAACAATGATAAATAGTATTGTCATAAACCCACCTGCTTTAATGAAATCTGCCACCTTATAGCCACCAGGTCCCATAATTAAAGCATTCACCTGATGTGTGGGAATTAAAAATGAGTTTGAAGTGGCAATGGCAACTGCTAGCGCATAAACCGCAGGGTCTTCCCCTACTTGAATGGCAATATTAACAGCAATAGGCACTAAGAGAATAGTTGCGCCTACATTAGACATGACTAGGGTAAAGAAGGTTGCTAGCACTACAATTGAGCTTAGTATTACCCAAGGTGCCATATCGCCAACTACTTTAACTGTTTCTTGTGCAATCCATAAGGCGGTGCCAGTTTTTGATACGGCCATACCTAGCGGAATAAGGCTGGCTAATAAAAATACTGTTTTCCAAGAAACCGCACGATAAGCCTCTTCTATTTTAATAACACCAGATAAAATCATACCCAAGGCGCCAGTCATGAGTGCGATGGAGAGTTTAATATCCGTAAATAATACTAAGAAAAGTGCAATCGCAAAGAAAATACTTGCCCATTTGATTTTCTCAGGTCGATACTCTTCTTGCCTTGGATACTCAGAAGTAATGACAATAAAGTCAGTATTAGATTGCAGTCTATCAAGGTCAACCCAGCGTGTATGGACAATTAATGTATCGCCTGATTGGAAAGGAATATTGCGAATACCCTCACCTTCTTGCATGGTTTTACCACCACGATGTAGCGCCACCATGGCAATACCATAGGTCTTGCGCAACCATATATCTCTAGCGCTTTGGTTAATAAGTGAAGAGTTGGGTGGGATAACAATTTCTGCTGTGCCACATTCTTGTGTAGACAACAAATTAGAGAATTTTTCAATGGTGTCTGAGAGCTCAAGATGAAAGCCTTCAACAAAAGCATCTAAATGTTCTTTTGTTGTCAATACGCCTAGGGTCATTTGTGGTTGAATAGTGGTGCCTCGTTCAACTGAATGGTGCCCAATAAATGTCTCGCCTTCGATGGTTTGGATGGCGATAATTCTAATTTTAGCCGCTGTTTCAATATCGTCAAGTGTCATGCCAACTAAGTTAGAATCCTTAGGAATATTAACCTCAAATAAATCATAATCTATATCATAAACTTGATGAAAGTGCTCAATGGCTGATATAGATTCTGACTGATCTTTTTTGGTTGCAGGTAAGACAAACTTGCCAGCAATGACGAAATATACAATACCCGTTATGACCAGTGCAATACCTATTGGTGTTACGGAGAATAATCCCCAAGTGTCCATCTGCTGTCCAACTTCTAATCCTTGGTTGGTGGTTAAAATTAAATCATTTAGCAAGATTAAAGGGCTAGAGCCCACCATGGTTATTGTGCCACCTAAAATTGCTGTAAATCCCATTGGCATTAATAGTCGCGACATTGGGATACCTGAGCGTGATGAAATGCGACTCACAACAGGAATAAATAGTGCGGCTGCACCCACATTTTGCATGAAAGATGAGATAAATCCAACAGTAGAAGAGATAATTGGGATTACTCTTGGCTCGGAGGTGCCACCTACTTTAAGAATGAAAGTGGCAACTCTGCCCATCAATCCAGTTTTGTCCAAGCCTGCTCCAATAATCATTACTGCAATAATTGATATAACCGCATTAGAGGAGAACCCATCAAACAATCTTTGGTTGTCAACTAGTCCCTCTTCTAGCCCCATTAAAGTATGAATCCATGGCAAAGAGCTTAGCCCTAAGATGATCATAATGGTAATGGCAGCTTCGTCAACTTCTACCACCTCAAAAGCAAACAAGTAAATTGTTAATACAAGAATCCCCAGCATCCAAGAAATAGAGGTGGTTGGCGCAATTGTTGAAAGCCACACAGCAAAAATAGCAAAAATAATGGCTGAAATATTTTTTTTATTGAGCATGATTTTGATTTTATTAAGGGTAAAAAACAGTAGGCAAAATTATACCATAATTGTCCAGTTTCACCACGTTGTTCCAGTTTGAGCATTTGAACTAATGATTCTCAAACCACGCACAATCGTCATTTTAAGGGTTTGAATTTTTGCCTCAAAAAGCTAAAAAATAAAAATTCAAAC
>CAJHVP010000006.1_pt1 | contig 2621 bp, 1 predicted proteins | sample 9196921 | NCBI WGS metagenome assembly CAJHVP01 (sample SAMEA7706184, study PRJEB36976) | symbiont metagenome | biome: Marine hydrothermal vent biome [ENVO:01000030]; feature: Bathymodiolus gill tissue material [ENVO:01001393]; material: Bathymodiolus-dominated oceanic mussel reef...
ACATTTTTTTAAGCAAAACGACCAAGGAATAAGAGGTATTTTAACAAAAGTTGGTTGATTTGTCTAGGGTTATTGTTGGTTTTATTGTTATAAATCAATTTGTTGTGTGGTTTTTAAGGGTTGACTATCTACAACCGCACTGATTGCTGTGCAGATAGGCTAAGCGACTACCGAGTTAGTATTTCTAATGAAGCAGACTTCAGCACCCACACCTATCAACAAGACTTTCATGTTGCACCTGATCCCAAAAAAATCATTACATTAGACTCACCAGGCAAACAAGGTCGCTATGTTAGAATCCAATTGCCTGACAGTGGTTATCTGTCTCTAGCAGAAGTTCAGGTTATGGGTGTTGATCTTTAAATAAAGAAAACGCAGTAGGAATGTTTCAACTAGAATTTGAATTTAGGGTTTAGCTTATTTGAAATAAGCAATTTTAGATTGTTGAATCTTGTTTGAGACCCCTGTATTAACCTAATATAATTTATAAAACCCATAAGATAGCGCATTTTCCACCAAAAACTCGGTAAATAGCTGGCTATTATTCTTATTTTTAGATAAAAATGCACTATTTTCTGCATTCCCTAAATCACACTGGGTTAATACAGGAATCTCAAAATATTGGCTAATTTACACCCATTTCGTCAAATTTAGAGAAAATGTTTGTGTTTTGGTGGGTACAGGATTTGAATAGAGTGAGTTTTTTTTGGTTTTGATTTTGATTTTGATTGTGGGTTTGGGTGGTTCTATTTTTGGATTTGGGAATTATGTTGTGATTTTTTTATTTTCAATAATTTCCCACAAGGGATTAAATATCAGTACAATATAATTTTTCTTTCAGTTGTTACAAAATACAAAAAAGAATCAAAGTGGAATTTTATACAAACTACAAACTACAAATAATCCACAGCTACATAAGAGCTTGTTAATATGTTTCAGGAGTTGGTTTTTAGAATAGAAAACATACTAAAAAACTAACAATTATTTAATCATCAAAAAATTAGAGAGGCAATATGCATTATCAAGAAAATACTTTAAAAAAATCATATAAATTAACATTTTTTATATTAATTGGACTAATGGTTACATTAGCAAAGCCCGCATTTGCTTTTGACAAAATGCATCATAAATCTAGCGATGCTGATGTTAATTTTCAAGTTCGCATTCAAGATGATAAGAATCTGTGCTCAGGCTCTCTTCTTTCTAGAACAATAGTAATAACTTCAAAACATTGTTTGGGTTCTGATATAACAGTTTATTACAACAACCAGCCCTACGGAGTAAAGGAAATTCACCAGTTTGGAGCATTAAAATCAGATCAAAAACTTAGAGCAGACAAAACAGCCCATGAGGATTTAGCCATCTTAGAATTGCAAAAGGCTGTTGTTGGAGATAATATTAACTTTGTAAAAATACCGACAATAAATCAAGAACGGGCAGCATTCGCTAACAAAACCGCTTTGACTTTATTTGGTTTTTGGGGGGATTCACATCAATTTATTTTCGGTTACGCTGACAAATACCCGTATATAGGTGAGTTGTATTATTCCTTTGATTCCCTTGTCAGAAAGATTAGGCCAGCCAAAAACTGTCCTGAAGGGGAAGGAGTTAATGATGGCAGTTATTTTTGTATACAACCCCCATCTAAGGCGTACCAATCACACCAATCCCTTACTAAAGCTGGAGACAATGGCGGTGCCGTTACTTTTAAAAAAAATAACGAATATTACATTCTTGGCGTTATCAATGCGTCCAATTATTACCCTCGATTAGGGAGTTCAAACATCAGAGAATGGTTGAATCAATTTTATGTTGAATTAAATCATTGGTCTGATTTTAATAGTAACAAAAAGGCAAAGATTGGTGATTTGTATGTTTATAACAACCCATACGATTATTCAACAGAATATTTTGGACTTATTCGACTTAATGAAGACAAAGCATACGGCTACTTTCCTACCGATAGAACACATAATCCATATTGGGTTTACTTAGGAGACACAACACCACAAGATGCTCGCAACAAATTCGACATGATTCTTAGCATGAATCATTGGGGTCAAAATGATCGTAAAGGTAAAATTGGTGACAACTATGTGTATGTTAATTATTATGACAATAGCATAGATGTATTTATCTTAAAGGCTGTTTATAGTAGCGATAACAGGTATTGGCACTTCCCTACCGACCAACAAGATAACTATTTTTGGTCATACATTGGATCGTTTGATGACTATATTAAAAACAAAAAACTCAAGTACGGATCTACACCTAAAGTCGAGACATTACCTAAACGTCCTGAAATCCAGCGGCCTAAAGTCGGGACATTGCCTATACCGCTTGAAGTCGAGACATTAGCTAAAAAACATATATCAATCTAAGGAATTATTTTTCGCTTATATCTTAAGGTAGGCTTGTGAGTAACATTAACACTTAATAAGGTTAAACCAAAGGGTACTGAATATTTGGACTGGAGAACACCATACTAATTCTTTAATGAGACCGTTGAATTTAAAGAATTTTTTTAAAAAAAATCTAAAACCCAATTTTTCTCATATTTTTCTCATTAAACCCCGCTATTCCCTATTTTTTTTCATATTTCTCCCATTAAACCCCGCTAT
>CAJHVP010000003.1_pt1 | contig 2581 bp, 2 predicted proteins | sample 9196921 | NCBI WGS metagenome assembly CAJHVP01 (sample SAMEA7706184, study PRJEB36976) | symbiont metagenome | biome: Marine hydrothermal vent biome [ENVO:01000030]; feature: Bathymodiolus gill tissue material [ENVO:01001393]; material: Bathymodiolus-dominated oceanic mussel reef...
ACAGCTGGGAAAATAAGGTTTTTTTTGGACTTTATGAAAAAATACAGGTAGTTTTGAAAATATTTTTGAAAAAATCTAAAAATTGAAATTAGGGTGGAGAATTATGAGTTATGCAAAAGTCTCTATTTATTATTTTCGACGGAATAGGGATGCAAATCGTTGCGCCATTGTTGGTGTTTGAGATCTAGGTTGATAATTTTGTAAATTATTAAGGTTTTCAGGCACCGGTTGTGCTGCTCTGCCAAATTCTCTCCTCATTGTGGATTTACTGCCTAGCATCAAGAATGCACTCCCTTTTACGCCGTATCGATCTTCTACCCATACGCCATATTCCTGAGTTTTCATTATTCTTCCATCTTTTCTAAAAAAATCAACTTCTTCTAGTGTTAGCAATGCTATATTGTCTTTTTCATTTGTGTGTCTGTACGCAGGGTAGGCGTCTTCATCTGTGGTAAACCCCTCTGCTCCTGTATCTTGCGCTATATGATTACTACCAACAAGAGCAATATAATTATTTCTTGGCCCCAGTAAGCAGACATCCAACTTAGTGTTTGTCCAACCTTTTGAGCCAACATAAAGAAAATTATGAGTTATTGCCAATTGCCTTACGCGTTTAAAAATTTTTCGTGTTTCATCAGAAACAGGGCGATACTTGAGTATGAGATCAATAAAATCCATATCTGTAATAGCATGTTGACCTGGTATAGCGCCAGTATGCTCTAGCAGAATATCACGAATATTGGTAGTGGCGACTAAATCCAACAGTAAAATAGATCCAGTTGCTGACATATGATCTTCCCCGATCCAAAGATTTAATTTCTTATTGCGTTTTAAGCGTTTATTAACATGAGTAACAATCCTATGCCAACTTATCGTACCAACTTTATCATTTCCAGTTGGATCTATATATTTAAGCGGATTATTCCCCACATAAACATACAAATTCAAACCGTCAACCGTCCCTACTGAATCAGGGCTTATCCACCTTGCTAGCCAAGGAGCTAGGTACCTAGCACCGTAGTAGGACAAACTACTACTGTCGTCTCTTTCTTTGCCTGTGTAGCGATGGCGTTTTTGTTGGACTTGGGTTTTGTCTTTGCCAGCGATGAGGGCAGTGCCACCATAGGGGTAGTGGTGTTCGTAGCTGAGGGTTTGGGCTTTGTCGTTGAGTTCTAGAGTGTTGGATTGTAGATGGCTGGTGAGTTGGTAGCGGGTTTGGATGGGGTTTTGTGTGTTGTCTGTGCTGGTTTCACTAAATATGTGAATACCAATGTGCAGGGTGCTGGTTTGTTGTTTTGCTTGCTTGGTTGAAAGCTCTAGTGAAGGCAGGTAGTCTCTTTGGCTTTGTACTTGGTGGTCAGATTCAACCACACTGCGGACTCGATTGCCTTGGTAGCCATAAACATAGTACTGTGTGGTGTTGCTTTTATCTGCTTTGCTGAGTTGGTTAAGCGTATTGTTGTAATGCCAATGTAGAGCACCAATGTTGTTAAGGATTAGTAAGTTGCCATTGACATCAAAGTCACTAGTGGATTGCTGTGTTTCGGTGCCACGGTTGTTGTTTGGGTGGATAACGAGGATTTGTTGCCAATCACCACTGTTTGCTTGGTGAGATAGGTTGGTTAGGTTATTGCCTGTGTCGTAGGTATAAGTTTGATGGTAAGGTTCTAGTGAAATCATGACATGGTGCAGCAGTTTGTTTGTTGTTTTATTTTAGATGATCTTCTGTCAGGTGCAAAATAATCATGCATATTTCCACGAGGTGGCAGGGGTTTTTCAGCAGATATTAAAGGCATTTCTGGTTTTAAATATAGGAAAATGCTATCATCAACACTAATCTTAGTATCATCCAACTTTATAGAGGCTATCTCAAGGCTAAAAGTATTGGCAATTCTTAAAGAGGATCTACCGTTATCGCTACCACTAACAAAATTACGATAAAATCTTGGGTAATTTCCGTCAGCTCGATAAATCTCTATTACTTTGTTTGTGCTGGGGTTAACTATACCTTCTCTGAGAAATATTTTAGGTAGCATATTTAATGCACCCGCTATTTTTGTCATTCCTAAATATTGGTAAGAGATTACTTCTGTTGCGTTCAAGCCAGAAGTGCAGTTTTTATCTCTAAAATTTGAATCAAAAGTTAACTGCCCTGTAGAAAAATTCATAATATTCTCAAACTCACTAGTGGAAGACGGAAGAGAGCGCACTCTAATTGTTAATGCCCCCTTGCTGTCCTTTGATTCTATGATAAATTTTGTATTGTCGTTGAGCAAGTCAAGTTTATTAGCAGAATAAGTCCTAACAATTCCTTCTAGTCTTTCATATGATTCTGGAAAATGAAACATGCTGTCGCTACGATAAGTGCCTTCAATTAGACTTAATACATCCAGTTCATGAGGTTCGCCTTTATCCATTGGATAAACTTTAACATGTCCAGTCGGATCGATATATTTAAGTGTCAGGTTTCACCACGTTGTTCCCTATCTCCAAAAATCACACTCCGAAACATATCAGGTTCTCTGATAAACAAATCAGGCTTTAAATTATACCAATACTCTAAAGCCTCATAAGGTGTCCT